>Ga0256826_1000378_pt1 | contig 26917 bp, 25 predicted proteins | sample CV79metaG_FD_185975 | JGI IMG/M metagenome (GOLD analysis project Ga0256826, IMG submission 185975) | Hydrothermal vent microbial communities from East Pacific Rise, Pacific Ocean - CV79 | ecosystem: Environmental > Aquatic > Marine > Hydrothermal vents | place: Pacific Ocean: East Pacific Rise...
CGTTCTTCACCACTAATGGTAGAAAGACGGATGCCTTTGTGTTTGAGCCAGTCGACTAAGGTCGCCCCTTTAACACTAGGTGCTGGGTGCACTGTAAGCCCTGAAGGTTTGTTGATGACAAGCAAGTCGTCATCTTCAAACAAGATCTCAACATCAAAGTCGATCTCAAGCGCCTCTGTTACCTTAGCTTCAGGAAAGGTGATGATTATCTCTTGGTCAGGTTTGAGTTTTTGTCCCGGCTTGGAAGTGGGGCGTCCGTTAATAGTAACAGCATCTTGTTTGATAAGCTGTACGACTTGGTTTCGAGTAACATCGAGTTGTTGTGCAAGAAAAGCATCAAGTCGCGCGCTTTGCGTAACAAGAAAAGTGGTTGATTTTGGTCTCATTATTGTCCATTATGTTACAATCAGCCAATCAAAAAATATAAATATTAAAAAAGGTGCTAATTGTGTTTAAAATTGATCGCCGTATTTTAGCACATTTTGATTATCCCATCATTATATTACTGCTTCCACTGATCATTATCTCTCATTGGTTGATTGGAGAGGTCCATCCGGTACTTGCACAAAAGCATTTTGTCTATGTCAGCGTGGGTATTGTGGTCTTTGTTTTCTTCTTTTTCCTACCCCTTCGGCGCTTTAATTGGTTGATCCCTTTTTTTTACTGGTTTAATGTTCTATTATTGATTTCAGTTGAGTTTTTTGGTCACTCACGCCTTGGTGCTAAACGATGGATTGAAATCCCCTTTACGCACTTTACACTACAACCTTCTGAACTTATGAAACCTGCTTTTGTATTGATGTTAGCATATATCATTAGCCGTAATCCTCCACCAAAAGATGGGTATGAGTTATTAGACTTTTTAAAGATCGGTGGCTATATCTTGTTGCCTTTTTTACTCATAGCGAAAGAACCCGACCTTGGTACAGCTACCGTACTTTTGCTTATTGGGGTAGGGACACTCTTCTTAGTGGGTGTAAACTGGAAGATCTGGGCGACACTTGTTGTCGGTGTGTTGATTTCAGCACCACTACTTTACACGCAGTTACATGCATACCAAAAGCAGCGTATCTCAGACTTTATGGCAGAAAAACCTTCATACCATGTACAACAATCCATTATCGCTATTGGTTCGGGTGGTGTTGTGGGTAAGGTCAAAGAGGAGGCAACTCAAACGCAGATGAAGTTTTTGCCAATTGCTTCGAGTGACTTTATTTTTGCCTATGTCACAGAGCGTTTTGGCTTTATAGGGGCCTTTTTACTCATTGCTCTCTACGCTGCGATTATCTTGCACCTATTAAGTCTAAGCACCTACAGTAGTGACATGTACATTAAGGTGGTCGCTGCAGGTATATCGCTAATGATATTTATCTATATGTCCGTTAACATCGCTATGACGATGGGACTTGCCCCCGTAGTTGGGGTACCACTACCCATGTTTAGCTACGGGGGCAGCAGTTTTGTCAACTTTATGATCCTTTTTGCCATTTTACAAAACCTTCTGGCCTTTAGATTTCAAGAAATGTACACAGGACGTGGTAAAAAAAGTTTCGTCTAAAGAAACTTTGTCTATAATCTCGGCCTTCCAACAAAAAAGAGTGGGTCGTTAGCTCAGTTGGTTAGAGCCCTCCGCTCATAACGGAGTGGTCGAGTGTTCGAGTCACTCACGACCCACCACTTACAAACCCCCTAAAACATGATATATCAGAGCCTTTAAAGAACATAATTACAACGAAACTTTACAACAGACCTAAAAATGTGTCATGAACTTTGTACACATATTCTCGTGAGCCCTTATTCTAACTCATTAATAAAACTAACCAACTCTTTTTCGTTCAGTGGTTTGGCGAAGTAGTAGCCTTGTAAGATGGTGCATCCTGTGTTCTGTAGTTCGAAGACTTGACTCTCTTCTTCAACGCCTTCGGCCACGATTTTGAGTTCGAGTAGGTTTCCGAGAGTGACAATAGAACGGGTTAGTAGAAGGTTCTGCCGCTCGACTAACATGTCGGCGATAAAACTTTGGTCGATCTTTAGTTCTGTTACTGGTAGACCTTTTAGCATGCTTAGTGATGAATAACCTGTTCCAAAGTCGTCTAGAGAGACACCAATGCCTTCTAATCGTAGACTTGTTAAGACCTCTTTTGCCTTACGCACATCGTCTATTAGTAGACTCTCTGTTACTTCTATGATGAGATGGTCATTAGGAAAACCTGTTTCTTCTAAGATCATTAAAATCTGGTTGAGATAATCATCTTGAAGAAGCTCGTCAGCCGATGCGTTGACAGAGAGACTAAAGCGTGTTTCTGTCTCAGCCCAGACCTTTAAGGTCATGACACAGGCACGTCTCAGTGCAAAACGACCAAGACTCCCTATCTCTCCCATCTCTTCAGCAATGGTGATAAACTGGTCAGGTGGAATGAACCCTAGTTTTGGGTTTTCCCAGCGTATGAGTGCTTCTACACCTTCTATGCTGAGGTCTTCAGCGTTCATTTGTGGCTGTAACATCATGTAAAACTCATCATTTTGGATGGCACTTCGTAACTCAAGTTCGATAGCAAGACGTTTTTTGGAAGCTTCATCTAAACTGCTTGAATACTCTAAATATCCCAGCTTATTGTCTTTTGCTTTATAGAGCGCCATGTCGGCTTTACTGAGGAGCAGGTCAATGTCATTTGCGTCTTGCGGATAGTGGGCAATACCGATAGTGACCTTAGGATAAAGTGTAATGTTGTCTATCGTAACTACTTCACTAATAATGTGGATAATATGTTGTGCGAATCCTGAGATCTCATTGTAAGGTCTTGGGGTTAGGGCGATAAACTCATCGCCACCTTGACGGATAACATATTCATGTTCATGCATGACAGAGAGAAGGCGCTGTGCGATGATGACAAGTAGTTTGTCACCAAAGGGATGACCATAGTTGTCGTTGATCGCTTTAAAGTTGTTGAGGTCCATAAATAGTGCACTGTAGTGACGGTGAAGTTCATTCCAGTGTTCTGTTTTGTGTTTAAGGAAATAGCGATTTGGAAGTTTTGTCAAGATATCATGATTGGCTGACCACACTAGCTCATCGGTTAGCTGTTGGTCACGTCGATGATTGATAATGTAAAAGAAGAGGGTGAATAGGTAGAAGAGGGTAATACCAAAAACAAAATAGTTAAGACGATTATACAAATCAAAATAAAGTTTTTCATAACTTACGGTACTGATAGAGATGTAGTTAAACTGTCGGTTGTACTTAGAGAGAACTCTAAGCTTTTGTTTTTTTCGATCATAAATATCGAAATAGTTTGTTCCTGGCGATCGAAGGCTAATGTTACTTGCTTGTTGTAGTGTAGTATGGGGAACAGGGTGATTATACCACTCCTTCATCTTGTCTTGTGGTACATCAGAAACATACGTAAAGTAGTTGTCATCACGAACAATGGCAACACCAATATGTTTTGGGAGGCCTTTGGCATTCCATGAGTTTTGTTGTAGTGAGAGGTTGATGCCTGTTGTTAAGACGAAGGCTATTTCTCCATTTTTATCTAATATTGGTGTCCGTAGTGGAATGACCCACTTGTCAAGAAGCGCCATATAATAGGTGCGTCCAATAACCATTTTTTTATATTTAAGTGCTTTTAAAAAGGTGTCACGACTTCGTTCATCACTCTTGAGGTTTGGTAGTTGGTAGTTTTTAGGAATGTAAGATATTGATACAAGTTGCCCATCGGTTCGGGCAATTCCAAACCCTGCAAGGGAGGGATTTGTTTCGAGTGGATGGCGAATGAGTTTTTGAATACGCTCGGGGTGATTAAGTATGTCATTTTCTAAAAGACGACCACCTAAAAGTCCTAAAAGTGTCTCGATCTGTTGAAGGTCTGACGCATATGACGTGGAGACCATGGTGTTGATGTACTGCAACTCCAACTCTGCTTTCTCTTTTACCTCTATCCATGAAGTCCAAACAAGTACAGAGGTGGCGATAGCTACAAAAAGGGTGAAGAGCACAAAGAAGGTCGTCATAGTACTGTACCTACGATGAAGCTTCATAGAGAGACCTTTTTAGCAAATATGCAACTATTATAATACAACAATATAAAAAAGTTATTACAAATATAGATAAATATTTTTTATAAGTGCACGTTGTGTCGTGTGTATGATAGTCTATAAAAAGACAGTCTGTTTTTTTACCAAAAAGAAGGATGTTAAGGTGAATTCTAAGTGTATTGAACTTAATAATGTTTGTAATTACATTCAATAATACAAGGTGTTGTGCATGAAAAAGTACATTGCGGAGTTAATAGGTACATTTTGGTTAGTCTTAGGCGGAGCGGGAAGTGCTGTACTTGCAGCCGGTTATCCTGAACTGGGTATTGGTTTTGTAGGTGCTGCGTTAGCCTTTGGTCTGACTGTTCTGACGATGGCTTATGCCATAGGACACATTTCGGGTTGTCACTTGAACCCAGCTGTCTCTATTGGTCTTTGGGCAGGTGGACGTTTTGAAGCGAAAGAGCTTCCTTATATCGTGGCATAGGTTGTTGGTGCTTTAATTGCGGGTGGTGTTTTGTACCTTATAGCAAGTGGTAAGGCAAGCTTTGACTTGGCTAATGGTTTTGCTTCTAACGGTTATGGTGCACACTCTCCAGATGGTTACTCTATGGTAGCGGCTTTGATCACTGAAGTTGTGATGATAATGATGTTTCTGTTTATCATTATGGGTGCTATGGACAGACGTGCACCTGCTGGCATGGCACCAATCGCTATTGGTCTTGGTCTAACACTGATTCATCTTATTAGTATCCCTGTGACTAACACTTCGGTAAACCCTGCGCGTAGTACGGGTGTCGCTCTTTATGTTGGTGACTGGGCCGTTTCACAACTGTGGCTCTTTTGGGTAGCGCCTATTATTGGTGCCGTCATCGGTGCGCTTATCTATCGTTTTATCGCTAGTGAAGATTCACAATAGCATCTTTTTATGCCCCTTCTCTTTTACTTAGAGGAGTGGTTTTTTTATCCTAATTTTGAGATAGATATTTCTACTACTTTTCTATCTTTTACTTCCCAAAAACTTTCTTTCAAAATATACTAAAATTCTAGTCACAAAAGTTATAAAAACATGTTCTATTTAAGATGAAATGAGTCATACTTTAAGTAGTAGAAATAATTTTTTTATTTTTGATATTTTTAAGATTATAAAGGTCAATTTTTAATGAACAGTTCTCTTGTTTTGGCATCGATTATGGTCGCTGTTTTGGTTGTTGTATTGCCCTTTCTTTTTCATCTTACACGCTATCTTGGTGCTAAAAGTGATAATGTACGTAAAAATGAACCGGTAGAAGGGGGCATTAGACTGACACACAGGGATACTTTTGATGCGTTTAATGTTAAGTTCTTCTTAGTCGGTATTATTTTTTTAATCTTTGATATTGAGATACTCTTTATGTTTCCATGGGCACTGAACCTAAGAGAGTTAGGACTCTTTGCACTGTTGGAGATGTTTGTCTTTATAGGACTGCTAGTGGGTGGTCTGATTTATGTGTATCGCTCAGGAGTTTTAAAATGGACGTAAGCAACACACACCTTCTTGATGAAGCCGTCGTGACAACAACGATAGATGCCGTTGTCACGTGGGGACGCGAAGCCTCTTTATGGCCCTTTGTTTTTGGAACGGCTTGTTGTGCCATCGAGTTTATGGCAACAGCGGCGAGTCGTTATGATATCTCTCGTTTTGGTGCTGAAGTACTACGTTTTTCTCCTCGTCATGCGGATTTATTGGTAGTAGCAGGAACGGTAAGCTATAAACAAGCCCCTATCTTAAAGCAGATCTACGACCAGATGCCTGAACCTAAGTGGGTTGTGGCAGTGGGTGCATGTGCTTCGACAGGTGGTTTTTATGATAACTATACGACCTTGCAGGGGATAGATGAGATCATTCCTGTAGATGTTTATGTGGCGGGTTGTCCACCACGTCCTGAAGCAATTATAGATGCGGTTTTAGACATACAGCGCCAACTCAAACGTGAGCCAAAATTTGAAGTGAGAAATGTTGACTTCAAAGGAAGGTTGGATGATGTCTGATCTTATCTATATAGAGAGTGAAGCACTCTTTGGTACCTTGCTCGAAGCAAAAGAGGTCGATGGCTATACGCTTCTTCTTGATATTACGGCTGTTGATAATCTCCATAAATCCCATGGTGCTAAGACACGTTTTGAACTCATCTACATTTTACGACATAGTAGTTTTACAAAGACCCGAACCATAAAGGTCTCTGTACTCGATGCTGAGGTTGGGGTAGAGAGTATTGTCTCACTGTTTAGTGCTGCGGATTGGGCAGAGCGTGAAGTCTATGATCAATATGGTATGCATTTTAAAAACCATAAAATGCTCAAACGTATTTTGAACCATAATGAATTTGAAGGTCATCCCCTTCGTAAAGACTATGAGATCACCCAAGGACAGTACTGCACGAGTTCCCAAGATCTTATGGATGAGATGCGACCACTCTTAGAAGAGCGAGTACTCGACATGCAAGAGAATGACTTGATGGTCGTTAACTTAGGTCCATCGCATCCTGCAAGTCATGGTACTATCCGTACCTTGGCTGCGCTTGATGGTGAGACTATTGTTGCGGCAGCGTGCGAGATCGGTTATCTGCACAGAGGTTTTGAAAAGAGTTGTGAAAACCATAACTACAATCAGATCATCCCCTATACAGACCGTCTAAACTACTGTTCTGCTTTAATGAATAATATCGCTTTTTCTAAAACAGTGGAGGAGATGTTAGATGTTACTTTACCAGATAGAGGGATCTTTATTAGAGTGATCTTGTCTGAGCTTTCACGCATCATCGACCATTTGGTCTGTTTAGCGGCGGGACTACTTGATATGGGTGGCCAGACAAACTATTGGTATCTTTTTAACCCAAGAAACAATGCCTATGATTTTCTCTCTAAACTAACGGGTGCTCGTCTGACTAACTCCTACATGAGGATTGGTGGTATGACCCATGATCTGTATGATGGATGGCGTGAGGATCTTGAAGATGTCTTAGTGAAGATCGATGTGGGGATTACGGATTCATTGAAGATGATTATGCACAACCGTATCTATAATGAACGCATCCAAGATGTTTCTCCTGTTTCGGCTGTACAAGCGATTGATTACGGTTTTACAGGGCCTAATCTCCGTGCAAGTGGCGTAGCGTATGATCTTCGTGTGGCTAAGCCGTACTATTACTATGATACCTTTGACTTTGATATGGTGGTAGGTTCTGTAGGTGATACGTATGATCGTATGATGGTCCGTTTTGATGAGATGAATGAGAGCATGAAAATCATAAAACAAGCGATGCAACGCATACCTGATGGGCCAATTAATGTGGATGATAAGCGAATAACGATGCCTGATAAAAATGATGTTTATGGTGGTATTGAGGGGATGATGAATCAGTTTAAGTTAGTCATCGATGGGGTAAAAGTGCCTCAAGGCGAACATTATGGTGCTTTTGAAGCGGCTAATGGAGAGTTGGGGTTTTACATTGTGAGTGATGGTAGTGGTACACCCTATAAGGTGAAGGTACGACCACCAAGTTTTTATCATATGGCAGCCTATCCTAAGATCATTGAGAACTATCAAGTGGCAGATGCCATTATGACCTTGGGTAGTCTTAACATTATTGCTGGGGAGATGGATCGATGAGTTTTTGTTTTAGTGATGCCAACTTAGAGCAGATAGCCACGCTCAAAAAGCGCTACCCCTCTGCGCAGGCACTCTCTCTTCCTTGTCTTTGGATGGTGCAGTACCAAGAGGGTTACATTAGTATGGATGCCATAGATGTCATTAGCGAAGTAACGGATACGCCTGCTATGGAGATCTACCGTGTAGCAACGTTTTACAGTATGTTCCACCTAGAACCTACTTCGCAGAAGCGGGTATTGGTTTGTAAAACGCTATCTTGTAAACTGTGTGGGAGTGATGAGATTTTACAGCAACTCAATAAGCATGATGTGTTAGTAGAACATGTAGAGTGCTTGGGGTCATGTGGCACGGCACCAGTGATGCAGATCGATGATGTGAACTATGAGAACTTGACCGCTGAAAAGGTTGATGCAATTGTGAAGGGGCTCAAGTGAGAGAAATAGAGATCGTTAGTCGTAAATTCTCTTTTGAAAACAGCCATACCCTTTCGGTAGCACAAGATCACGGTGCTTATAAGAATTTAGAAAAGTTAAAAGAGCTGGCACCAACTGAGGTTATTGAGATAATCAAAGAGAGTGGTTTACGAGGTAAAGGGGGCGGTGGCGCTCCTGCTGGTGCTAAGTGGGCACTGATGCCTCAAGAGAGTGAAAAACCTTCATTCTTAGTCGTTAACTGTGATGAGAGTGAACCTGGTACCTTTAAAGACCGTCAAATTATTACTAAAGATCCCCATCTTTTGATAGAGGGGATTTTACTTACCTGTTATGCGATTAAAGCAAAACATGCCTATGTCTATATTCGTGGGGAGTATGCGCAATATCAAGATGTCTTACAAGGTGCGGTTGATGAGGCTTATGCGGCAGGACTATTAGATGAGGTTGATATTACCTTACATCGTGGAGCTGGAGCCTATATCTGTGGTGAGAAATCAGCACTGTTAGAGTCGCTGGAAGGTAAACGAGGTCATCCTCGTCTAAAGCCAAAACAGCCTGAGCCTGAGTGGTACTTTGGTAATCCGACCTTGGTAAATAATGTTGAGACTATTGCTTCGGTACCCTTCATCATCGAACATGGAGCAGATGCTTACCGTGCTTATGGAACTCCAAAGAGTCCAGGCTCACTGCTTTTTGCTATGAGTGGTCATGTTGAAAAGCCAGGGGTCTATGAGGCAGAGTTTGGAGTCTCGATGATGGAGTATATCAACCACTATGGTGGGGGTGTCAAAAATGGTAAAAAACTGAAGGCGGTGATACCAGGAGGTGCTTCGACCGGTGTTATGACCGCGGCAGAAGCAGAGAATGCGACCTTAGATTATGAGTCACTTCGTAGCATTGGACTCTCTTTGGGGACGGGTGGGATGATTGTGATGGACGAAGATACCTGTATGGTTTCTGTGCTAAAGAATTTACTTGAGTTCTACCATGAAGAGTCTTGTGGTCAGTGTACCCCATGTCGAGAAGGTACTGGTTGGGTGGACAAGTTGGTAGGTAAGATCTTAGACAGACGTGGTACGAGTGAAGATATAGACAGACTGTTAGAAGTAGCAGAGACGATGAATGGCAAGACTATTTGTGTTTTTGCTCCCGCAGTATCAGCTGTTATTGTCTCTTTTTTGAGTCGTTTTAGAGATGAGTTTGAGGCGGTGCTATGAGTAAGATGATAGAGATTATCGTTGATAACAAAACCTACAGTGTAGAAGAGGGCTCTTTGCTCATCGACCTTCTGATCAAAGAAGAGATCAAAGTGCCGTACTTCTGTTACCATGAGTCATTAGGTGCAGATGGAAACTGTCGTATGTGTATGGTGGAGATAGCAGGACAGAAACGTCCTCAAATTGCCTGTGACACCTTCATAAAAGCTGGGATGGAAGTTAACTCTAAAAGTGAAAACATCAATAAAGTACGTACCAATATCTTAGAACTGGAATTGATTAACCACCCTGTAGATTGTCCTACCTGTGATCAAGCAGGCGAGTGTTCACTCCAAGACTTTTACATGGATTATGGTCTGCATGATGCAAAAGTTAGCATTGCTGAGAAGGTCAAACATGAGAAGCATGTAGATTTGGGTTCTAATGTTATGTTGGACCAAGAGCGCTGTGTTCTTTGTACTCGATGTACCCGTTTTACAGACAAAATAACGCATACCCATGAACTGGGAATTGTTGGACGAGGTGATGAGGCTAAGGTCAGTACCATGCCTGGACGAAAGCTTGATAATCCTTACGCCATGAATGTGGTCGACCTCTGTCCTGTAGGTGCACTGACGAGTAAGGACTTTAGGTTTCATCAACGCGTCTGGTTTTTGAAAAGTGCAGCTTCTGTCTGTCAGGGTTGTGCTAAAGGGTGTAACATCTACATCGATCATAACAAGCCTAAGTACCAAGATGATGTCATCTACCGTTTTCGACCACGACGTAATGATGAGGTCAATGGCTTTTTCATCTGTGATGAGGGTCGTCTGAGTTATAAAGAGCTAGAGACTAATCGCCAAGAGAGCATACTTTTTGAAGGTGAAGTCATTGACGAAATGGAAGTTATAGAACGCTATAAAGCACTACTTAGTCAGTATAGGGGAGAGGTTACTGTTGTGATTGACGCTAACCTTTACAGTGAAGAGATCGAGGCTATTGTGACTTACGCTAAAAGTATAGAGGCAAAGGTCTACGCACCTCTTGCGTGTTATGATGATCCATCTTTTGCTGATGAGATGTTGAAAAGTGCAAAAAGAGCAGCCAACTATGCCACTGTTATTGAGATGGGTTTAGAGACAAGTATGCCAACGGATATAGGGCTTCTGATAAACTTTAACCATCCTACTCCTATTAAGGCTAAGACTGAGATCTTTTTTAGTACACATCAAGGTGATCGCAAAAACCTTATTTTCCCTATTGCTGCCTTTAGTGAAAATAGTGGTTCATTGACTAATGAAGATGGCATCGTACAGTGGTGTGAAAAAGCGGTTGAGAAAAACAGCCAAGCACCTACTATTATACGATGGATAGAGAAGGTACAAGAATGAGTACCTTTGCGATTGTTATTGCCGTTGTCTCCCTCGTTCTTGGAGCGCTCTTAGCGCTATTGACCATTCCTGTCTTAGTCTGGTTAGAACGACGTGTTGCGAGCCTCATCCAAGATAGACTAGGGCCTAATCGTACTAATATCTTTGGCTTTAGACTGGGTGGAGTGGTTCAGTCTTTTGCGGACGTGGTGAAGTTACTGCTTAAAGAGGAGTACTATCCTTCCCACATCAAGATGGGGCGTTGGCTCTTTATGTTGGCACCGGTCATCACCTTCTCTGCGGCTCTTTTGGCCTTTATGGTGATCCCTTTTGCGGATACTTTGATGATCGATGGTGAAGTTTTACGTGTTCAAGCCCTTCCTGTCGATTTCTCACTGCTGTGGTACTTGGCTATTGGTGCTATTGGTGTTTTAGGTGTCATCTTTGGAGGTTGGCTCTCGCATAACAAGTATGCACTTCTAGGTGCAGTGCGTGCGGGTTCGATGGTGATTAGTTATGAACTCGCCTTAGGTCTGAGTGCTTTAGCCTTTGTTATCACCTATGATAGTGTTGACTTTAATGCTATGGTGCAGTGGCAGAGTGGAGTGTTCTGGGGTGTTATTCCTGCTTGGGGCATCTTGGTTCAACCACTAGGCGCGATTATTTTGATTGTAGCGCTCTTCGCAGAGACTAACCGTAACCCTTTTACTGTTGCCGAAGGTGAAAGTGAGATCGTAGCAGGGTATATGACTGAACACACCGCCATGAAGTTTGCGATGTACTTTATGGGTGAGTATGTGGCGATGAACACAGCAAGTGCGGTTATCATCACCATGATCTTTGGGGGTTACCAACTGCCATGGGTTTCAACAGAGACAATGCTCACTCACTTCTCCACCTTTGCAGTAGCTCTTATGGTGGCCATTCCTTTAGTGGTGGCACTCCTTATTCGTTGGATGCGTAAAAACAACACGGTACGTCCAACAGTCTCTACCGATGGTGGAAGAGGGTTTGAGACAAAGGTCTTGAGTATTGCCTTGGTGGTGATGACCTTGTTTATAGAAGGTGTGCTCCTTTACCTTGGGTTTTTTGCTGAAAATCCAGTGGCTAACACTCTAGCCGTAGCGCTCTTTCAAGTGGCTGTTTTTGTGGTGAAGTTGATGATGTTTAACATCTTTTTTATCATCATTAGATGGACAGTACCACGGTTTCGATATGACCAAGTTCAGCGTTTGGGGTGGTACTATCTTCTACCTCTCGCACTGTTTAACCTTTTGGTTACCGCGGTAGTTGTTGTAGGAGTCAATGCATGAGTTCAAATATAAAAGTGGTTAAACGCCATGGTGATACACTCAAAGAAAAGCTCTACCTACCTGCCATCTATGATGGTGTTAAGGTAACCTTCAAACACCTTTTTGATAATGTAAGTGATAGTAATGCGGTTGACACTCTAGAGTACCCGGAAGAACAACCTACAGACATTACCAGTCGTTATAGAGGTTTACATAGACTAACACACAGAGCTGATGACACCATCGCTTGTGTGGCCTGTTTTATGTGTGCAACGGCCTGTCCTTCAAACTGTATCTTTATAGAAGCTACCGAGCGTGAAGATGGAGAGGATGAGAAGATGCCTAAAAGTTTTTTTATTGATACCTTAGAATGTGTGTTCTGTGGCTACTGTGTTGAGGCTTGTCCCTGTGACGCTATACGTATGGATACGGGTATTTTCTCTTTGACAGGAAACAGTCGTGAAGACTTTGTGATGGGAAAAGAACAACTGCTCTCGCATAAGGGTGCATTTGGTGAGGAGGTGAGTCATGCTAGAACTTAGTCTCTTCAGTATTTTGGCCCTATTTATGTTGGGTGGAAGTGTAGCGATGATCATCAACAAACAGCCACTTTTTAGTGCTTTTGGATTTTTAGTCTCCATGTTAGGTCTGGCTGGTATGTTCGCATTATTAGATAGCCAGTTTTTAGCACTAGCACAGATTATGGTCTCGGTAGGGGCTATTGTGGTGGTAAGTATGTTGACTATCTTAACGGTGAATGCTAAAGAAAAGAACCTTCCAGATGAGCCCTACAAGTATCGTTGGATAATCTTCTCTGCACTTTTAGTCTCACCACTCACTTTGTTGATGTACAAGAGTATGACACTGTTGCATGAGCAGTTCAATGGTATTGATGTGGTCGACACTAAAGCCATGGGTTCACTTCTCTTTAGTCAGTGGGTACTCCCTTTTGAAATTGTCTCTGTCTTGCTGTTAAGTGCGATGGTTGGAGCGATTGTAATTGCTCGAAAAAAACGAACAAAAGTGCAGGAGAGATGATGAAACCAGAACTCTTTTTTATGCTCGCATCACTACTCTTTAGTATTGGTATTGTGGGTGTTGTAAGTCGTCGTAATCTCTTTGTCGTTTATATGTCAATAGAGTTGATGTTAAGTGCTATCTCTCTGCTCTTAGTAACCTTTTCTAAGGTACTTGGCACAGCAGACGGTGCGGTGATAGCCCTCTTAATGATAGGGGTGATTGCCGCAGAGGCAGCCCTCTTTTTAGCGATCATCATTCACCTCTACCGCCGTAGTCGTAGTGTTGACAGTGATGCCTATCAAGGGTTGAGACAGGAGGCCAATGATGCTTAGTCTTATGGTCGTTTTACCTTTTCTCTCTGCGCTTTTTATGGCTGTACTCTACTTGAGTATGCCTAGGTTAAAAAACCAAAACATCTATACTATTATAGGGGTGGGGACACCTGCTATCACCGTACTGCTTTCGTTGATAACACTTTTTTCATTGATGCAAGGTGAATCAACTATATACAACACACTATTTGAGTGGATCAGTATTGGTGACTTTAATATCTCGGTTGCTTTTATGGCAGACCGACTGAGTGCTGTTATGGTCTCATTTATCACCGTTATTGGTACGCTTATCCATATCTATGCAGCAGGTTATATGCGCGGTGATGCTGGCTATGGAAAGTTCTTTAGCTACTTCAATCTCTTTATGGGAAGTATGTTACTTCTCGTCTTAGCAGACAACCCGATTATGATGTTTGTTGGTTGGGAGTTGGTAGGTCTCTCTTCCTATCTGCTCATCGGTTTTTACCATCATGACAGTGCCAATATTACGGCAGCGAACAAAGCCTTTATTCTTAACCGTGTGGGGGATTTTGGCTTTATTATTGCTATTGCACTTCTCTTTGTAGGTCTAGGTGCGGGTGGTTTTACCTTTGATGCTATAGCCGCTAATATCACAACACTTTCAACAGAGATGCTCTCTTTGATCGGGATATTACTGTTTGTTGGTGCTATGGGTAAGTCAGCTCAGATCCCACTCTATGTCTGGTTACCCGATGCGATGGCCGGTCCAACACCTGTTTCTGCTTTGATCCATGCAGCTACAATGGTTACAGCGGGTGTTTATATGGTTGCACGTTACAGTTTCTTATATGTAGAGATTCCAGATGTAGGGCTTTTTATCGCTTATGTTGGTGCCGCGTCAGCACTCTTCGCCGCTATTATTGCCTCTTTTCAGAGTGATATTAAAAAGATCCTCGCGTACTCTACGATGAGCCAACTCGGATATATGTTTATAGCGGTAGGTCTAGGTGCGTATAGCAGTGGTATTTTTCATGTCTTTACCCACGCCTTTTTTAAAGCACTACTCTTTATGGGGGCCGGTGCTGTGATTATCGCGCTGCATCATGAACAGAACATCTTTAAAATGGGTGCGCTTAAAAAGTCTTTGCCTTTAGTTTATGTGACAATGTTCATCGCAACCTTGGCCATTAGTGGTATCCCTCCTTTTGCAGGTTTCTTCTCTAAAGATGCTATTTTAGTCTCAGCCTTTAGTTCGGAACACTACCTCATTTGGGCTATGGCAACGGTGACGGCACTCTTAACAGCGTATTATATGTTTAGAATGCTTTTTAGCGTTTTCCATGCTGATGTTGCTGAAGAACATCATCTACAAAAGCTACCACAAAGCATGACAGCACCTTTAGTGTTTCTAGCTTTTGGCAGTGCAACGGTAGGCTTTTTAGGCGTGAATGAAGCGTATGGCGGAAGTGCCTGGTTTAATACCTTCTTAGCACTTCCAGATACTCCACTTCACCTCTCACACACTGCAGAATATCTGTTGACCGCACTCAATGTTGCGCTTGGTCTGAGTGGTATGGTTTTAGCTTATAGAGGGTTTGCCAAAGTGGCTAAACCAACAGAGGCTAACACTTTTGTCAAAACGCTTGTACTCAACAAGTTCTATGTGGATGAATTTTACACCTTAGTCATCGTTAAACCTCTTTTAGTCTTGAGTCGTCTCATCACAAATGTGATCGATCCTAAACTAGTAGATGGTTTTATTGGTGCTTTAGTGGAAGGTTACAGAGCTATTGCCAGAGAGTTTACGTGGCTTCAAAATGGTAAGGTGCGTTATTATGCCTTACAAATATTAGTAGGTGTTTCTGTGATGTCAACCTTTATGTTATTTAAACTGGGGGTACTGTAGTGATGGAACATATACTCAGTTACATTATCTTTATCCCCGTTCTTACGGCAGTTGTTTTAGGTCTGTTTCGTGCAGAGCGAAAGCTATTACGTGCAGGAGCTATATTTTCCTCGCTATTAACTCTTGTTCTGGTTTTATTGGTGGTAGTGCAATTTGATCCCAATGGTGGGATGCAGTTTGTGCAAAAAAGTCCTTGGATCGTAAACTCAGGTATGCACTATCTTATAGGGGTAGATGCCCTCTCTTTGGTCATTTTACTGCTTATCGCTCTTTTGATGCCACCCCTTTACATCTACATGTTGCATGAACATCGTAAAGGTTATTGGTACAACATGATGCTCTTGCAGACAGGCGTGAGTGGGGCAGTGCTCTCTCTGGACTTGGTACTCTTTTACCTTTTTTGGGAGACGATGTTACTGCCGATCTTTATTATGATTGGTAAGTATGGCAATGGGATGCGTCAATACAATGCGATGAAGATTGTCTTGATGACTATCTTAGGTTCGATGAGCATGCTCTTTTCGATTCTTTACATCGGTTATGTCTACTACGACACTATGGGTGTTTGGAGTTTTGCACTCAGTGACTTAACAACAATTACCTTTGAAGCACAAACCTCTATTTGGCTCACAGCAGGTTTTTTACTGGCCTTTGCTATCAAGATTCCTTTGGTTGGGTTTCACACGTGGATGGCACCCGCTTATGGTTCGGCGCCAACGCCTGCGGTCGTAATACTCTCGGCTATTATGGCCAAGCTTGGTATCTATGGGATTTGGCGTTTTGGTTATGGACTCTTTGAGACAACCTTAAGTTACTATGCACCTGTTGTCATTATCTTAGCCTTAATAGGACTACTTTATTATGCGGTACGTGCGATCACTGAAGATAACCTCCGTAAGATGTTCGCTTACTCTTCAGGTTCACACCTCTCTCTCATCGCCTTGGGTCTTTTTTTAGAGAACCAATACGCTTGGAATGGTAGCCTCTACTTCATCGCGACCCATGCCCTAGCTTCAGCAGGCATCTTCTTTATGATTGGACTGACCTATAAACGTTTTAAAAGTGTCCACATCTCAGAGTTAGGTGGGATTGCTCGCGTGGCACCACGTTTTACCTTCTTCTTTGCCTTCTTCGCTTTGAGTATTGCTGGCCTTCCTGGAACAGGTGGATTTGTTGCAGAGTTACTGATTATTATAGGCGCCTTTAGTATGAATTTCTGGGTGGGTGTTTTCACTGCTTTGAGTATGCTCTCAGCGATGCTCTACATCTTTTGGATGCTACAAAGAACACTTTTTGGTGAAGCCAATAACAGTTGTTATGACATTGAGGACCTCTCCTTTAGAGAGATCTTGATGCTATTACCTTTAGCCGTGATGTTATTAGTCACTGGTATTGCACCTTCACTTTTTACACCATTTTTTGAGCCTTACTTGGCAACAACATTAACGGATGTACTTCAGAGTATAGGAGGTCTAAAATGATGGCTGAACTCTTTTTCGCACTTCCTATGGCTATTGTAGTCTTGGGTGCTTTTGTACTGATGTTGATGAGTAACGCAGAAGGTATCAACCTTAACCGTCTTAACTTGGTAGCGGTACTTTTTTTAAGTGTCTCACTCATCTTAGAGTTCATGAGTTTTGGTGGTGTACATGAGACCTACCTTTTTAGAGATATCTTTGGTGATAGCTTTATACTTGATGATTTTGCCACGATGTTTGACCTTATGTTTACGGGAGGCGCTATCTTAACCCTGCTTATTAACAATGACTACTTTAAGAGTCGTGACTATATCAGTGGTGAATACTTTGCGCTTATTCTCTTTAGTGTGTTTGGGATGATGATGCTCTCTCATGCCCACGAGTTAGTTACGGCTTTTATTGCGCTAGAGATCGCTTCTTTAAGTGTCTATACCTTAGTGGGCTATCATAAGTCTAACCGTATCAGTGCGGAAGCCATGATGAAGTATATGGTTCTTGGTTCAATGACTGGTGCTTTTTTTATGTTGGGTACGGCGATGATTTATGGGGCAGTTGGTTCGACTTCACTGAGTGAGATTGCGCTCTATGTAAATAACCGTGAACTCTCTGAATTGACACTTGTAGTTGTAGGTGCCAGCTTTATTATGGTGACTATTATGTTTAAGATTGGTGCTGTTCCTTTTCATGGCTGGATTGTTGATGTTTATCATGGTGCACCATACCCCATCACGATGTTTATGGCCTCTACCTTTAAAATTGCTATTTTTGCGATAGCCATCAGACTCTATTTGGTTGGGTTCGCTTCGATTAATAGTTTTTGGACTGAGATACTGCAAGTGATTACCATCTTAACCCTCTTTGGGGGCTCATGGCTAGCTATGTCTCAGAACGTGGTGAAGCGTATGCTTGCGGGATCAAGTATTGTGCACAGTGGTTATCTGCTTATTGGTATCTCTTCATTGGGTCTTGACTCTGAACTTGCTGCATCAGCTATTATGTTCTACTTAATTGCTTACTTTTTGAGTGCGGCGGGGGCCTTTGGTATCCTTAGTTTCATCGCCTCTCAAAGCAAGAAACAGATGCGTTATGAAGACTTTAAAGGCTTTGCACAACGACGTCCTTATATGGCACTACTAATGAGTATATTTATGCTCTCATTGGCTGGGTTTCCTTCGACCATAGGCTTTTTAGGTAAGTTCTATATCTTTACAAGTGCGATTGAATCTGGTCAGATCATGCTAGCAGGACTTGGGATCTTAATTGCATTTATCTCAGTATATTATTACTTCAAGTTAATTGCGATGATGTACTTCTATCCTTCAGAAGTCCCACAAAAGAAGTTCCCTATCAATATCAGTACGGTGCTTATAGCGGCTATGGGATTGATCGTTGTTTGGGGTGGTATTGGTACTTCATTGATACCATTTATCCCAGGGGCAGATGGCTTTATAGACATTGCAGTGCAAGCGATTCACTCACTACACTAAAGTAGACACTTCCAACTACTATAAGCTAAATAAACTCTTCGCTCTATCATTCCTACGCAAGTAGGAAACCACGAACCTTAACCTCATAACTATTTGGTTGTCCAAGAGTATTACCCTGTTGACTTACCTTCGAAGACATAAAGTTCTCTAATAAAATAGACTTCGATACAAGAGGTTATGATTCCTAATAATTAAGTCTCTAGTGACACTGTCCATAATCTCAGTAAGTGTAAGTGCGTGACGTATTTACTTAAGTGCAAATAGGTAAAAAAGAGGAGAAAAATTCCTCTTAATTTAATCCAAGTTTGTCTGCATCATATTTACATGAGTCAAGTGTATCAACTTTATAACCCTTCAGTGTTTCACCATCAGACTCATAGTTACCTGTAAAGGTCTCATTGTCATAATACTTATCAAACTTAATTGTATCTGCTGTGAAGAAACCAAGTTTCAATAGTATTGATGCTTGATTTGCATTGATCTGCTTGTATGTAAGTGTTAGATCCGTTTTTTTGGCATCGGCATCTGTAACACTGATATTATTGTTACTTTCAATTACTGAACAGGTTCTGTCACCGCTTGCATCGATGATAAACCAAACACCATTCAAATCAGATCGTACAATATCAGTGAGTTGTGGAGTATTATCTGGCTCTTCTGGGATTGGTGCATCAGGTGGTGTAGTCTCATCTTCTGTATCACTATCAAGTAATGAAGTTACCCATTGGATAAACTGTTCGATATATTCATCTAACGTATTAAAGTAGTCTGCACTGTTATTGTAAAAATCATCTAATGCACTTTCATCTGGATCATTTTGTACCGCTGTACGGGAAGGTGCCGCTGTAATAGTCGTTTTAGAATTTTTATAAGTAAGAGATTGAAGTGCTGCATTTAGATGTAATAGATCATTGTCACTGTCAAACCATAGTAGGTACCAAGAACCAGCTGAAACCTCTATGGGATCTAACAGTAGTTCCGTTTTATTGACGATATCATCATCGCTAGTACTATTCGTACTATTGATATAATTTGGATAAGTAAGTGTAAAATCGTCAATTGCTTCTTGATAGTTGCCATTACTGTTAGCCAATAATTTATTCGCAATCAATGTACTAATAATATTAATATTCTGTACATCATCAGCACTTTGATATGATTTATAAAACTTTAGACTACGGGCCTCAAGTTCAGTAACATTGTCATTTTCAGGAAAAGGAATAATGGCAAGACCCTTCTTTGCGATGATTAACATTCCATTTTGTATATTGTCTGTAGATAAAGAGTAGTAACCTTCACTATCAGTTGAAGTTGTTGGTTCGTTCTGATCACATTGTTGATTGTTATTTGTATCTAAACATACAATAGTATTACTAGTTGAATCACTTGCAAGTGTAGTCTTACCCGTAACTATTGTCGATTTTTTAATAGTTGGATTAGTTGGTGGTGTATAAGTGTCTTCAACATCTCCACAACCAGTAAAAAATAAAAAAGTACTAGTCATGATAGAAAGCGATAAGATTTTCAGCATATATATCCTTTATAAGTCTAGTTATTATAGAGAATATAAAGTTAGAGGGGAGTATGTATATAATAAATTATAATAATAGTAATGTGATATGTTCCAGTATCACACAGTTATCACATTTTTACTCTGATAAATAAATTGGAAGTGGTATATTATAATTATTTATGTTACTTGGATGATGCTATAGCTATTCTAAGTCTATGCGGCGTTCTTCACCTTTTTGAGGTTTAACAGCACTCTTTTTAACAACATCTTCTGGCTTAGTAAGCTTGAAAGAGATGTCGTTCTTTTGTTGAGCAGCTAATGCACGTTTTTTCTCTTTTTCAGCACGCTCTTTGGCCGCTTTTCTTTCATGTTCTTCTGCCTGTTTTACTGCAGATTCTTTTGCTCGTTGCGTGGCCATAGCCGCCTGCCGTTCAAACTGATGTCTACTTTCTTCTTTAATGCGTTGGCGTTCAGCTTGTTCTAGTCTGTCTAGCTGTTTTCTCACTCGGCTAGCATAGTTGCTTTTTGGATAAAGATTTAGAAACTTTTTGAGCTCTTTTTGCGTGTTACTATCTTTTATCTTAGAGTAGGCTAATTCGTCTGAAGTAGGAATGTGATTTGGAAGAATAAAGTAAAAAGGTTGATTTTTGGCGATGGAGATAAGTGGCTTAGGTTGGTGGTGCTTTTGGCGTAGCTGTATAATCCTGCGTTTTAGTGGTGTGAGTTCGAGGCCTTTAGTTTTAGCTACACTGATGAAGTCTTCACTAAAACTTTGGGATGCATTGGTTCGATTAGGCGTAGTTGCTAAAAAAGTAACTTGTGCTTTAGCAGAATGTATCGGAGCTAATCCTTTTTTAGTAGGCGTAAATAGCGTTCCGAATGGCTCGTCATAAGCCGAGTCTAGAATGACAATGTTAAGTCTATTGTAACTATCAGCCATTGCACTGTATATAGAGTTAAGTGAGATACTTTTACGAACGATCATGGACTCATCCAAGATACCATTGTCAAGGGTTATCAGGTAGTTTTTTCCTCTTGTTTGCGCTGCATGACCGCTGTAATAAAAGAGACCCACACCTTTTGGTTTAAGGGCCTTGTTAAACTTTCTAAGCAGACGAACGAAATTACGTTTATCGAGGTTTTCACCATAGTAGACATAAAAGCCATTCTTTTCTAAAAACTTCTTCATCTTACGGGCATTTTGATGAGGGGTACTTAGTTCATGATCATCATAACTACTGTTGCCTATCACAATAGCTACACGACTCTCTTTTTTCATAGTTTTGAGTGTTGGTGCTCCCCAAAGAAGTGGAAAAATAAGGGTTAAAAGAAAGGTGAAACGAAACATAAAGACTCCAAGTTAAAATCGAGATTTTATCGGATTATGCTTAGAAGTGCCCTAAAGGTTGTACCTATGAGTTATTGCTCTGTAGTTTCGTTTGTAAGATAGACCCAGAAGTCTTTGTGCGTTTTTCCTTGGTTAAGGAAGTAGAACTGCAAGATGGTGACACGATAAAGAGTGATCGCCATTTTGACATAAGGGATCAAAAGTGTAAAAATCATCCATGAAGGTTGCTTCTTATCGCCTTTGGTAGTCATCATCTCTTGGATTCCGATATTAACACTAAGGTACCAGCCAAAGAAAAATGAGAATAAAAAATTTAAAATTATGCCAAAGAGAATGATGGCCATAAAATCTTGTTCATACATACCTGCAATCATTCATAAAATCCTTGATACTTTAGTAAATCCTCGTCTTGTATAGATAAGAGGTTTGTAATAATTAATAATATCAAAAACATACACAATTTAAAGTATCGTTATCATAGTGAACATATAGTTTAAGAATGTCTTACAAAGTGGTTGTCTGTATTATTCATATTAAAAAACAGAACGACACATATGCTATAGATGAGATAGGACTATAAAGTAACAGTTGAGCTATTAACAAAAAGCTTTTGATAGCAGTGTATCAGAGTTTAAAGCGCTTTATAATATTATTAGCAAAATTCAGTGAAAAGGGCCATATATGGAAGTGAATTATATATTTGAAGGCTTGAAAATCATGTTGCTAGGAATGGGAACGGTTTTTATGTTTCTTATCGTCATGATAGTGATGATGAACATCATGTCAGCAGTTGTTCATCGTTTTTTTCCAGAGCCGAATGATGTTGAAAATACCACATCAGCGGCTCAGATAAATAGTGCAAAAAAGATCGCAGCAATTACTGCAGCGATCATACACCACAGACAAGTAACTAAAGGATAAAAATGGCTAAGAAGTTTATTGACATTATGGACACAACTTTCCGTGACGGATTCCAATCTGTCTTCGGAGGTCGTGTATTGATGGACGACTTTTTCCCTGCAGTAGAAGCAGCGAAAGAGGCAGGAATTACTCACTTTGAGTTTGGTGGTGGAGCACGTTTTCAGTCACTCTATTTTTATCTAAATGAAGATGCGTTCACGATGATGGACCGTTTCCGTGAGATCGTTGGGCCAGATGCAAATCTTCAGACACTTGCTCGTGGTGTTAACACAGTAATGCTTGATACGGGTTCACGTGAACTGATCGATATGCACGCCAAGCTTTTCAAGAAGCATGGTACAACAACGATTCGTAACTTTGATGCATTGAATGATGTTGAAAACCTTAAGTACTCAGGTGAGCGTATCTCTCATCATGGACTAAAGCACGAAGTGGTTGTAACGATGATGGACCTTCCACCAGGATGCCATGGTGCACATGATGTAGGTTTCTATGAGAAGACACTTCGTGAGATCCTTGACAGTGGAATTCCTTATGATTCTATCTGTTTTAAAGATGCTTCTGGAACGTCAAGTCCTAAAAAAGTATACGACACGATTAAGATGGCACGTGGTCTTGTTCCAGAAGGAACACACCTTCGCCTTCATACACATGAGACTGCAGGTGTTTCTGTAGCAGCTTATATGGCAGCACTAGACGCTGGTATTGATGGTATTGATATGGCGGCAGCACCAGTTTCTGGTGGTACATCTCAGCCTGATATCTTGACAATGCTTCATGCTACTAAGGGTATGGATTATGATCTTGGTGGTTTAGAGATCGACAAGATCCTTACATACGAAAAAGAAGTTCAGTCAGCACTTTCTGACTACTTCATGCCACCAGAAGCGACAATGGTCTCTCCACTGATTCCATTTTCACCAATGCCAGGTGGTGCATTGACTGCTAATACGCAGATGATGCGTGACAACGGAATCCTTGAGCGTTTCCCAGATGTTATTGATGCGATGCGTGAAGTAGTTGAGCGTGGTGGTTATGGTACATCTGTAACACCAGTTTCTCAGTTTTATTTCCAGCAAGCACTTAACAATGTAATGCAAGGCCCTTGGAAAGCTATCGCTCCAGGTTATGGAAAGATGGTCCTTGGTTACTTTGGTAAGACACCTGTCGCACCAGACCCAGAAATCGTTAAAATAGCTTCAGAGAAGATGAATCTTGAGCCAACAACTAAAAAAGTTCTTGAGCTTACAGATGCCGATCCAACCAAGTCTCTTGGTCACTGGGAGGACATCCTAAAAGAAGAGGGCATCGAGACAACAGAAGAAAATATCTTCATTGCAGCAGCATGTCAAGAAAAAGGTATCACTTTCCTTAAGGGTGAAGCAGAAGTAAATGTACGTAAAAATTCAGAAGTAACAACAGAGGAGAATTCAAATATGGCAGCAGGAAATTATACAGTCGTAGTAGACGGTCAGCAGTTTAGTGTTCAGGTAGCAGAAGGTACAGGTGACATTCAAGTCGTAGCAGCAAACGGTGAGTCTGCAGCGCCAGCAACAACAGGTGCTGGTATTGATATTAAAGCACTTCTTCCAGGTTCAGTTTGGAAAGTGGTTGCTAATCCAGGTCAGAGCGTTCAAGAGGGTGATGTTATTTTGATCCTTGAGTCTATGAAAATGGAGATAGATGTTGTTGCACCTAAAGGTGGTGTAGTAAAATCAATCAACGTAGCGGTTAATGACAAAGTGGTCGAAGGCCAAGTCGTAGCAGTTATTGGATAGTCTGATGAAGTCTTTTGTTCTTAAGCTCTTTGCTGTGATGCTCTTTAGCCTTTCACTTCATGCGTCAGATGCTCATGCAACTGCAACGCATGCTGATGAAGCTACTAGTAGCACACATAAAGAAGAGACATATCAGCCTCAAACACTTGGCGAGATGACAGTTGGTTTTTTAAAGTCAACGGGTGTCTACGCTATTATGAGTCCAGACCCTGATGAGGTAAATGCTCACGGCGCACCGATGAGTGATTTCCACAAATCATGGGGTCGTGTATTGATGATTATCATCACATTCTTCCTCTTTTACTTAGCGATTGCGAAAGGGTACGAGCCACTTCTACTCCTTCCTATCGCATTTGGTGGACTCTTAGCCAACATTCCTGTAGCTAACATTGCTGGTGCTCACGGTTTCTTGGGTGTTATCTACCAGATGGGTCTTGCCAATGAGATGTTCCCGATTATTATCTTTATGGGTGTTGGAGCGATGACAGACTTTGGTCCACTACTCTCTAACCCTAAAACAGCACTTCTTGGTGGAGCAGCACAGTTTGGTATTTTTGGTACTTTGGTTGGTGCAGTGGCACTTTCTCAGTATACAGACATGTTTGACTTTACACTCCAACAAGCAGCAGCGATCTCGATCATTGGTGGGGCAGATGGTCCTACTTCGATCTTTATTGCTACGAAACTTGCGCCTGAGCTTTTGGGTGCGATCGCCGTTGCGTCATACTCATACATGGCGCTAGTGCCGATTATACAACCTCCAATTATGAGAGCATTAACAACGGATGATGAGCGTAAAATTAAGATGGTGACACTACGTCACGTCAGCCGTCTTGAAAAACTTGTCTTCCCAGTTATGGTACTGACCCTTGCGATTATGGTTCTTCCTGACTCAACGCCTCTTATTGGTGCATTTATGTTTGGTAACTTCTTAAAAGAGTCTGGTGTTGTTGAGCGTTTGAGTGATACACTTCAAAACTCATTGATCAACATCGTAACGATATTCTTAGGTCTTGGTGTTGGTTCTAAACTTGCCGCAGACCAGTTTTTGGTTATCGACACTTTAGCTATTCTTGTTCTTGGTCTGACTGCGTTCTCTGTAGGTACTGCAGCAGGTGTTCTTATGGCGAAAGCTATGAACATGTTTCCCGGAACTAAAGTCAATCCGCTTATTGGTTCTGCAGGTGTCTCTGCCGTTCCAATGGCCGCACGTGTCTCTAATAAAGTAGGTATGGAGTATGACCGCTCTAATATGCTTTTGATGCACGCTATGGGTCCTAATGTTGCTGGTGTTATCGGTTCTGCCGTTGCCGCTGGTGTTATGATCTCTATCTTCGGATAAACTCACATTAGATAGTAGTTCAACTACTATCTACCTTCAATTCACCTCCTTTTTTACCACTTTTTTCTCAAGCAAATACATTTTTAGAGTACTTAAGTTTCTAATTCATAAATTTATATTATGATAGTTACAACTATATTAACCTAATTAAGGGAGCAGTATGTTCTGGTTTGCTTTTATCTCTATTATTTTGTTTATTCTTTTCCTTGTTGTGATTTTGGTGACGACTGGTCGTAGTAGTACAGACAAGACCTTACGAAGTCTAAAAGATGAGCTTGAAGAGAAAAACAGACTCCTTGATGAAAAAAAGCAAAAAAGCAAAGTTAAAAAAGAGCCAAGAAAGCGAAAGCCTAAGCCTACAGTAACGGAAGTGTTAGAAGAGCCTGTTGTTGAAGAGAAGGTTATAGCTAAAGAAGAACCTCCTGTTAAAGAAGCAGTGTTTATTGAAGAAGAAGCTGAAGAGGTTTTAACACCATCTGTAGACGAGAGTGACACTGAGACTGAAAAATCTGCTCCTATTCTAGAAGAAGAGAAGACCATTGAAGAGGTAGAAGAACCTGAGTTGGTTACAACCGAGGATGTTCTAGACGAAGTTAAAGAAGATCTTGAAGTTGTAGTTGAACCATCGGTGGAAGAGCCAGAAGAGACTGTCACAGAAGTAGAAGAAGAGCCTGAATTACCAATTGTGGAAGAAGCCGTTGAAACTTCTGAGATAGACGAGCCAGAGATCGAAACTCCAGAGGAGACGCTAGAAATCCCTGTTACCCCTCCTGTTGAGGTAGAAGAAGAGGAGAGTATCCCTGAACCGGTTGAGTCATCTCTACCGTATGAATATTCGGTCTTTGACAATGCTCGTACCATGGAAGAGTTTGGTCTCTCTAAAGAAGAGGCGGATGAATTTATTGTGGAACTTATCACGCAGGTCGAAGATGAGATGCCAGCACTAGAGGCTGCTGTGGAAGCCAATGATGCTAAACAGATAGAAGACATCTCACATATGGTTAAAGGGTCTGCTACCAACCTTGGAACGGGTGGTATAGCTGATGTCCTCATTGATTTTAATACCTATATGAAAAGTGACAACGACCCTGCCGTGATAGCAACTCATATGGCTAATCTTCGTCGTGCACTTAAAGAGCTAAAAGAACAGTTCCAATAGAGAGGTGACACCTTTTCAACAAAAGGTTTACAGCGCCTTAGAACTCATCCCTGAAGGCTGTGTAACGACATATGGAACAATCGCTTCGTATCTAGGTACAAAGGCTGTCCGTGCTGTTGGTACTGCTGTCGGTAAAAATCCAAATGCTCCTCAAGTCCCTTGTCATCGTGTTGTCCCATCAAGTGGAAAAATTGGTAACTACTCGGGTGAAGGTGGCATTTCAACAAAAATTAGCCTTTTAAAAGAAGAGGGCGTAGATATTAGAGATGGCAAAGTTCTTGATTTTGAAAAATGTTTATTTACTTTTGATGACCTAGATGACTGTAGTTAAAACGACCATTTTTTTATGTGCTATGGGTGTGAGTACACTCCTTGGCGTAGAACTAGAGATGATAGAAGTCAATTCTAAGGCTTATCACGAAAATGATGATGCCTTTGAGGATATTTTTAAAGCACCCGAATACTTTGAAACGCCACAGTATGTTCCAGCTATGCCTTCGCAGAAACGTATGTCTAAAGAGGAGGCTATGTTCATCCCTGGTGCTCAAGGCGATCCTCTCAAGGCTATACAAGCACTGAGTGGTGTGACTGCTTTAGGTGATTTAAGTGGTGAACTCTTTATTTATGGCTCGAAGCCTGAAGAGACCTTAACTACACTTAACCATCTACCATTAGGCTATCTCTACCACATGG
>Ga0256826_1000379_pt1 | contig 26912 bp, 41 predicted proteins | sample CV79metaG_FD_185975 | JGI IMG/M metagenome (GOLD analysis project Ga0256826, IMG submission 185975) | Hydrothermal vent microbial communities from East Pacific Rise, Pacific Ocean - CV79 | ecosystem: Environmental > Aquatic > Marine > Hydrothermal vents | place: Pacific Ocean: East Pacific Rise...
TAGGGAAAAAACCATCATAACATATAAGAGCAATATACTATAACAACAAACATCTAGATTCAAGATGAATACACATTATGAATAAAGCTTAAACGAATATAAAACAAAAGTAAAAATGATAAAGGATTTAAGTGAAAAGTAAGATTTAAAGGGTAATTATAAAGAAGCCGTAGGTGTACATTCTTTCCTTTAGATTTTTTCGAGAGGAATAATAAAGAAATCTTTTTTGAAAAAATTATCTTTTAGATTTGATATAAAAATAAAACTAACTTTTTCTTTAGGTTCTGTTGCAACAAAAGGAATAAAATCAGCTAATGTTCTAGATTCAGAATTAAATATTTCAACTGAAGAACTGAACTCCACAGATGAAAATAAAAATGTATTTGGTGTATTGAATTCTCTTTTTAAATCCTCTTTTCCACCAAATACATAACCAAACTGAGATTCTATTTTTTGCACTACATCTATAGAATCTTTGTTTAGTTTTGATTTAGGAAATAATATACCATCGTGTACATCAATAACATCTGCTCTAGTAAGACCTAAGTCTTTAAGTAAAGTATTATTAATTTCAGTTTCTACTTTCATATAATCCGTACTAATTTTAACATAAGATTGTTTCATAGTTAAGTTTTCTTCTTCGCTGATGTAAGTTGCTATTGATTTTATATTTTGCATAATATGACTTAATGCTTTTGATTTGAAACCATCTGGTAAAATTAAATCTCTTGCATCAGTTGAGCCGAATAAAATTTTAAGGATTTTGATTTTTGCTTCTGTTACTGAAATATTGAATTCTTCAGCTATTCTATTTCTAAAATAAGTTTTTCTTTCTAAATATTGAGTAATAGCATTAAGTTCAACTTCTTGTACTGAATTATAGGTATTGTAGATATATTGCACTGCCATATTTTCAACATCTAACTCAAGGTAATCACCGAATAGTTTTGCTCTTAATCCTTTTGATATTGAATTCAGTGGGTGAAACATTCTATCTGATTTAATTGAAGTACTTAGTTCAAAATTAAAAATTAATTCATCTCCTTGAACTTCAGTTCCTAAAAGAAGTTTCTTGAGGTCATTTTTATTTCTGTTATCTGTTTCATTTTTAAGAAGCTCTACAATTTTGCTTTTGAATTCAAGATTAAAAACTTTATGAGCTTGAGTTCTTACTGTTTTAGTTTGAGCTTTTTTGATGAACTTTTTATCTCCGAGGAATATTTCAGGGTTCAAACCAAGTAAACCATTTACCTCTTTATTTTTAGATTTTTGTTTTGCTAATCTTCTATTATAAAATACTTCGTATTCTTCCATTGAAGTTCTACCTGAAAGAACATCTAGAATTAAGTTTTTAAATTCTTGTTCTTTGACGAATACAGTAAATTCGGGTTCTAAGATTCTTTTGTATGAAGAACATTTTTTGGATAGGTTAGTACCAATAAAAGTCTTAATCCACAATCTTTTATGGATTTGTTTTGCTTCAGTAAAATGTGAGAAGTATTTCATAAGAAAAGGTTTAGATAAAGCATCATCTCCAGATACTTCGTGTGTGCTGTGGACTGTATAAAAAAGATTTATATTTTCTATGATTGAATCTAGAGTGTGTTCAATATAAGATTTTTTGTTGAAGTCAATGTAATTCATTAAGATAGTTTTCATAACTAGTGGTTCAGCAATAATAGAAAGTCTAGATTTTTTAATCTGTTTAACTATGTTTTTGTGACCAGATGCTTTTGCTTTTCTAATTGTTTTATCTAAGTTCATTACATTCCTCCTTTTTAATTATTTATATTATAGCATAATAAAACTTAAAAGTCAAGTTTTTCTATGCAGATTTACAAATCTTTTTACCAATCATCTTCTTCATTGTAATTTATAACAATAAGAACCTTTCTAGATTTTCTTGTTTCTTGAATCATATGTTTAGTGCCTCTTGATACTCCATCCCAAAAAGCAATAACTATATCTGTGTATTCTAGCATTTGAATATTTCTTTTATGCCCAGCTCGTTTTCCATAAACTGACCATTCTGCTGGCATTATAGTTAAGTTTATATTAGTTTCTTTGGCATATTCTTCACCTAAGAAGTCTGCACCCTTGGCTCCACCTGATATTATCTCTGTTATGTTATATTTATCTATAATATCATCAAGTTCATCGAACATCAATGTTCTATTGTCGAAATCTCTAGACCCTGCTACAACTAATTTCATCTTAAGCTCCTATTATGATTAAGGTTCTTGTTTTGTATGTGAAAGTGTGTTTGATTGAATCAAGTTTACTTATACATATTTCTCTTGAGTGATTGGGTACTTTAATTTGTGCTTCTGTGTTATCTAGATTAATTTTTACTTCGTACTCAGGTGAAATAAAACTAAAGAAAAGCAATGCTTCATCAAAAGTTAATTTATCCTTTTGGTCTAAATCAAGAAGTGAATTAAGCATTGGTTCAGAAGTTCTATTTTTGTTTATTAGTCTCATTAGAAATTGAACTCCACTGAAGTTTCATACAAAGATTTATCTTCCTCTTTCATATGTTCAGTATTGACTAATGAATAAGCTATTTTGCCTTCGAACCTTTTTAGTAACTCATTATAATTTATAAAGACAGCATAGTCCCAAATTCTATTTTTTAGTTGAAATGCTCGAAGCATAGAGTTTATATCATCTTCTAGAGAACCGAGTGATTTCTCTTTTACTTTAAGTCCTTTTTTTAGTATTTCTTTTATCCCCTCAGAGAGAATATAATTAATATTCTCTTGCTGTTGTTTGGGTGATTGCAAATCGTTGAACATTTATATTCCTTCCATTTGGTTTAGTTCTTCAATCCAGGTTGCTTGAACTGTTTTGTTTCTTGTTTCTTCAAGATTAGAATTGGTTTCAAGGATTTTATCTTTTGTTTCTTGCAACTTTTCCAGGGTTAAATTATAGATTGGTATTCTTAGTAAGTAATCAAAAGAGCCATCCTTTTCTATTATTCCTTTATAGTCAGCTAATGCTTTATTCAAATCATCTTTCTTAGTTTTATTTACTTTTATCTTTTCTGATGTAACTCCTTCTAAGAATAAGTACTTTGATTTTAGTTCTTTAAGATAGAGCTCTTGCTTTTCAATTAGGTTATTTTTTCTTTTGATATCGTACTTTTGTTTTATATCTATATAATAATCAAGTATTTCTTCTGCTGAATTCATAACTCTAATTCTGTTATCTTCATCTATAACAGTATAGTTCTCAGATACTTTCTTGGTTAGTTTAAGTCTATCCGAAATCATTTCATCTGAGTTCTTAAGCACTTTTCCTTCCATATGAACTTCAAACATAAAAACATCATCTTCAGACATATCTTTGTAAGATTTTATTAGTTTTTTATCTTCTAGGTCATCAAGAACCTTAGTATAAGAAGCTAAATCATATCCTATCGGTAATTCAGTTATTTGAATTCTAGTAGATGAAATTCTCATAAAAGAACCGCTGATAAGAAACTGATTAGGAGTTGCACCTTTAGATACAGAGCCTCTGAATCCGTTGAATGAAGGCATTAAAGTGAAGTTCAGTTCTTCATTATTTAATTTTGCTTTTATATATTGTATCACTTCTTTTTTGTTTCTAGGAAGTATTTTCTGTGCGAAACCTGTTGCTATTCCTTCTGACCCATTGATTAAAATCAGAGGAATAGTGGGGATATAGAACCTAGGTTCTATAATTGTTCCCTCAAATTCTTGTTCTATCAATACATCGTTGTATTCCTTAGAAAATATATCGTCGAAGTAATCTTCTTTTTTAGTAAAAATGTATCTTGTGGCTGATGCTGTTGGTTCAAATCTAGTACCGAAGTTTCCTTCTCTTTGTAGTAGAGGAATGTTGTTGGAACCGATATGATTTTGTGCTATCTGAATAATAGAACCTGAAATTTCTCCGTGGAGATACTCAGATTTAATCATTACCAGACCTGATAAAATACTTACCTTAGTTTCTTTGTTAGGTAGAGTTCCTAAGCTAAAAACCACTTTTCTACTAGCATTTTTTAAACCATCTATGGCTGAACCTATTGCTCTTAGTGTAGAATAAGAAGCGAAATCAACCACTTCTTCATCTAAGAATTTTTCTATTGTCATTTTTATCCTTTTATAGTTTTATGATACTGAAAGATTCATTAGCCATAATTCTTTCTTTTCTTGTGTCAGCTTTAGATTTACTGTACCAGTCATCTATACACTCCGATGAGGATTCAGTGTGTTCTAGTTGCACTAACATATTATCTATCCCATCTTTTTCAAGGACTGCTTTCATTTGTTCAGGAGACCAAGAACCTAAGCCTTTCATATATTTCACTTCACCTTTCAGCAAGTGCATATCTTTAATATTATAAACCCAATCTGTGACTTTTTTACCTTTCTTGGAGATGCCAACTGGAGTATTAAGTCTATAAAGAAGTCCCTCTTTAAGTTCACTTTCTAGGTATGTTTTAAAGAAAGCAATCATAAGACCATTAATAGCTATTCCATCTAAATCAGCATCAGAAGCAATAGCAATCTTAGTGTATCCTTCATTTTTAATGATATTATAAAGTTCAGTTAATTCTTTGTTTGCTACGAACTTAGAATGTGAAGATGAATAAGCATTAAGTGGTTTACCTTTCAGTTCATAGTATCCTAATCCTTTTCTACCAAGACCGGGTAGCAAGGCAGATTTCGCTGAATTATGTGATACAATACCATTACTTAGTAAAAAAGTTTCTGAACCAGTAACTGAAATATCATAAGTGTTTTTATACTCTTTTTCTGTTTGAACTTCTTCAATATCTTCTAGTTCAAACATTAGTTCAAATAGTTCTTTTTCTATTTCCATTCTAGTACTCCTTTTGATATAATTAAAACATCATTATTATTTAATTCGTTGTACTGCAATCTGAAGAATTTATTATTTCTAAAAACCATAAAAAAGTCGTTATTAGTAAACTCAATAGTGCTTTGATTATCTAAGTAGATTGTTGAATTTTCAATTTTTAGTATTTTTAGACCCTCAGTTCTAGAATTAATTTTAGATTTAACTATTTTGTATTCTTTATGGTTTAGGGCTATTTCTTTTGCTTGAACAAAATCGAACTTTTTAGTTTTGATAGAGTAACAGTAGAATCTATGCTCTTCTGAACATTCTATCTTGCCTGATTTAGTCTTAATAGTAATTACTTCTCTAAGCATTTTACTGACTGATTTAATCTTTTGAGTACTTCCATCTCCTGAGATAATTTTATCACCAGGGTTAAAATCTTTTATTTTCTTAGGATTAAAATTCTCGTCAAGTAACTCAGTATTTTCTTCTAAACAAAGCCCCTCACATACCAGCAGAACGTCAGCTTTACCTACCGGTTTGGTGTATTTGTCGGACTTAATTCTTTTCTTGGGTTTATCTAATCCTTTGAGTTCTTGATTTTTCTTGAACTCTTCTGCAATCCTGAAGTAATCAATTATAGAATCAGTTATTGTTTTATTTTTATAGACTCTCTCTGAGAACTTATCCAAATCAAGATCACTAAAATAATCTTTGATATTGGCAGGTGTACTAGCAATAGTATCTTTCACTTGACCTTCCCAATCTATATGTTTCATATTTTTACCTACAATAACAATATTGAGTTTATTTCTAATATCAGATGGTTTTATATTTTTGTACTTCTTGGATATCTTAGTTCTGAGAGTCTTTACTACTGAATCCATAATATAATCTATATGTGAACCACCTTTAGATATTTCAAGACCATTAATGTAAGATAACTGCTTGAATTCACCTGAAGGAGAAGGTGCTATTCCTATAAAGAAATCTTTTTCTTCTTGAACTACTGAATCCTCTGAAAGAAGTTTAATGAACTTCTTGGGTTCTATTCTTACTATTTTTTTGTTGAACTTGAACTTAATTTCAGGATAAGTAAGAGCCTGCATTAAGGTGTACTCGTACATTTTATCTATATGTTCTTGGTCTATTTCATCGACTTCAAAAATACTAAAATCAGGTTCATAGTAAAGGTCGACTCCTGTTTTCTTTGTTTGTTTTAATTTTGTTGTTTTGTGTCTGAGGTTGTTTTCAGTACCAACAATCTTGATTCTTGCATTGGTATCTTCAGAAATCACCTCAAATAATGAAGATAAAGTTGTTACTAGCTTAACTCCAATTCCATTAACACCCTTTTGTCCTTGACCTTTTTTCTCTTTGTAATTCGAGCTAGTATTGTACTGACAAAAAGCCCTAAATAGAATATCTCCATTATTTTTGGTATCTACTCCATAACCATTATCTTTAACTCTAATTGACTTAGAATCAACTGATATTTCTATGGTATCACAACCACCTTTAATAGCAACATCAATAGGATTATCTAAAGATTCCATGAATAACTTAAGCAAAGCAGGAACAGTATTAGATGTTCCGAACTGAACTTTATCTTGTGTAATATTAAATCTATCTTTTTTCACTCTTTTGATAGAACCTGCTAGATTATAGGGTCTGTTGATTATTGCTTCTCTTTGTGTTTCTACAATTATTTCTTCAGTTTTATTCAATTTGTTCCTTTTATTTGTGTTTTGCTCTAATTCCTGCTAATGGCGAAACTGCCTTAGGATCTCCTCCGAATATGTATTCTTTAAGGTCTTTTTTGACTTGTTCACCCTCAGGACCTTCTATGTATTCTTTAATTTCATCAGATAACTTCTGGATTCTATAAACTGCTGATAAACCGAGATTGGTTAGTCTGTCAAGCTCTTTGTTTGCATCGTTGAGTTTATCTTCTGGTTTAGGTAGAATTTCTTCTGGTTTTTTGTTTGTCATTGTTTAAATCCTTTGTTTTAATTGCTTAATTATATACTATTTTACTTAAATCTTGCTTTCTCATCTAAATCTGCATTAGAAGCGATAGCAATCTTAGTGAACTTTCATTTTTAATATAAGGTTCAGTTAATTCTTTGTTTGCTATGAACTTAGAATGTGAATAAACATTAAGTGGTTTACCTTTCAGTTTATAGTATCCTAATCCTTTTCTACCAAGCTCTTTGTTTGTCATTGTTTAAATCCTTTGTTTTAATTGCTTAATTATATACTATTTTACTTAAATCTTGCTTAATAAGAATATAGCACTTTCTATCGCTTCCTTTGCTGATACTTGAACTGTGCAAACTTCAAAAGGATAACCACAGAATAAAATAGATGTATTTTGCTTATCTGTGTTTAATCTGTGTCTTAAAGTTACTTTTTTGTTTAGCAAAAATTTTAGCTCAGGTAGCTGTTCGTGTGAGTTCTCTTCGTATTCAAATACACCCCAAGGACCTTCTTTTATTCTTCTTGTACTCGCGGCATTAGAACCAAAAGTAACATCAATATGAACTTCCTTGGTGTTTTTCAGTATTTCATCTATTTGAGTGTACTCTTGCTCCAAAGAAGAAGTTATACAACCTGGAATATGAGTATTGAACTCGTCCATATCAGATTTAAGGTCTTCTAGTCTGTTTTCAGCATAGATATGAACATTGTATTTTGACTTCAGTTCATCTGGAGATGTCAAAAAAGAAACATCAGCTGTTCTGAAATAATCTTTATACAGAGAATGTTCTATTTGATTGGCTATTTCTAATCCTATTTTTGTGTTTTTATTAACTTTGTACATTTTTATTATCCCATTTTTGTTTGATGTTCACCCCATCAAAATAATATCTTCCTTTAGGTCCTACATTGTATGAATCAACTGAACCATTAGGATTAAAAACTTTAATTACTGCATTTACAAGTTCCATTCTTTTTCCTTTAGATACCATAATCATCCTTTATTGTTTGAGCTAGTGCATTAACTGTATTTTCAATGTCTTCTAACTTTAAGTTGTTTGTCATAACATAATCTACTTTATAATTCATAAGATTAAAATCATCAGAATTCTGATTTTTAATTCTTTCTTCTATTAAAGGGATAGTTAAATGAGGGTTTCTAGTTTGTATTCTTTTTATTTTGGTTTCTTTATCTGCTACAACAAGAAGAATCTTGGCTGTTTTATATAAATCCGAAGTTCTTATTGTTCTTTGCTCGAAGAATATAGGAATTTCTATGATTGTTTTATCTAGAGGGAGTGTTTTAATTTCAGCTTCTATAAGAGGAAGCATAAAATTCTCTAATCTTTTCTTTACTGTTTTATCTCCAAAGAAAAGATTAGAGAGAGTTTTCTTGAAGTAAGGATATTCTTGTTCGGGTAGATTGAATAATTCCTGGACTTCAAGATGTTTTTCTATCAGTATATTGTTAGATATGTTATCATAAGAGTAAAAATTGAAGTCTTTGAACTCCTGAGTCTTTTTAAGTAAGCTAATAACAGTCGATTTACCTGAACCTATGTTTCCTGTTATGACTAACATTCTATTTTCTCAATAGAATCTAAAACGAATTCATAGTTAGGGTTCTGGAGTGAATCCTCTGCTATTCCTACTGCTTTCATCTCTGAAGAGCATTCTAGAGTGACAGTTTTGGTTTCTTTTGTGGTTTTAAATGTTATTTTGTATTTCATTAGTGCAAATCCTTTTAATTTGCACTAATTATATATTTCTTAGCTTAAATCCTGTTTAAGACCAACCAGATTCTGTATTTCCTGAACCAGCATCTTTAAAGAAATCAGTGTGTTTGGTTGCTTTTCCTACATCCCAACCAGAAAGGTCTCTGTCTTTAAATCCTTCTGCATTATAGAACATATAACTCATATTGGTAACCTTTGATGTGTCAAAACTTGATATGTCTTGGTTGAATTTAGTTGTATAGTAAAACATAAAAGAACAATCTTCAGGTAAAAAAAGGTTATTCAATGCTTTAATATCTGTTATAGGTGATTTATAGAACATTTTACGAACCCTGAACAGATCCTTACTCCACATATAAACATTAGAAATACAAGATTCACCTTCCATCAAATCCTACCTTACCTGATATAGTTACTTTGTACTTAGTATCTGGGCTTCAGTATAAGTATGTTCTATATCATTAGCACCACTTTCTTTAGCACTTCCATCACCCTAATCAAACAATTACTACCAGAATCTAGGAATAACTTTACTTTTTTATCTGCATCAGAGAGTAAACCAAGGACTAAGTCTGGATTAGTGATATCTTTGTTTAGTTTTTTAAATTTGTCTCTTAAGGAATTCAGTTTCTCTTTGTATCCTTCAGGTAAAGGATACAAAGAATCTCTGATGTTAGGAACTTTATATAGACCAGCAAGAACTTAATGATTTTAAAGTTCTTTTTTACTGAACTTAATTTCATTATAGAATTCTCCAATCACCATTACTGTATTTTAATTCAACTAATGTATTATCGATATTGATTTCTAGGTCTTCTTCTAGATTCATTATTTTCTTCCCGTTTCTTAGTACCATCAGTGAATTAGTACCGAAAGATTCAGCAACATCAAAAATTGCAACAATATCATTTTCCTCTGGTTCTGCTGGTAAAGTAACATTAAATGAGGCTTCGGTAGTACTACAATTAACGAAATCCGGTGATTGAATACTGATGTCTGCTGTTGTAAGACTTGTGTATTTGTAGGTACTAAGACCTGTTTGAAAGCTTTTGCTTATATCTCTTATATAACTCATATTTTTATTCTCTTTTTTTAAAGTATTTAAAAATATTTATAAGATTTTTTGAGGGGAGTGAATACTTCAAAAATGAAGTATTCTTGTTTTAGTGAAGTTTTCTTGCTTTAGCCATAGCAATTTTATCTGCTTTTGACATTCCTTTTGTGATTTTACCGTCAGAACCACAAGTAAGTTTTCCATTTGAGTTACGAACCTTATCTCCGTTTTTCTCCATACATTTTGCTTTAAGTTTTTTTGCTTTTTTAAATGCTGATGTTTTAGCATAAAGTTTCGCATCTTTCTTGTCTTCTTTGGACATTTTCTTTTCAGACAGATCTGTTTCTAGTTCAGAATCGATGAACTCAACTATCATATTTGTTACTTCACCAATCTCTGATTCGTGAATACCTTCTACCAATGCAACTAAATCCGATTTAGTCCATTCCTCGTTGATTCCTTCAGTAGCATTTGCCATTTCTTTAAATGTTCTCATTATTAACTCCTTTTTATATTATTTATTTTATTTTGTATTTTTGTTATTGCTGAAGATATATCTTCATAATAGATGTCACTGAAGAATTCTTCATTTATGTGATTTTGTTTTTCTAGATTACAAAGGATGGTATTTGTAACCAAACCGTGTTTTCTTTGAACTAAATCATTTATAGGGAGAACTTCACCTGATGTTCCTATGATAAGAACTACTGTATCAGGATTAAGATTGTATTCGAACGCCCTAAAAAGATAAGAGTACATCTGAGCAGGGCCTCCATAAAAAACCACTGCTGGTCTTACTGCTTTTTCTTTGTTGCACTTAGGACAACTATCTTCAGGGTTGAACTCTTCATATCCTATATCCCATTTGTGGTAGCACTCTGAACATTCCATCTTAGTTAATTCTCCGTGAAGATGAAGAACTTCAGTATCTATTCTCTCGAAGAAATCAGTGACATTTTGTGTTATATTAAAGACGTTTTCCTTTCCGCATTTACTTATAATCTCTTTTATTGCAAGATGAACTTCATTAGGTTCTTTCGTTTTTAGTTCAGTTCTTCTTTCGTTGTAGAATTTATGCACTTTTAAGTAATTATCTTTCCAGGTTTTTTCACTGCATATTTCATCTATAGAATGTCCGTTCCAAAGTCCTTTTTCTCCTCTGAATGTCTGAATTCCTGAAGGAGCATCCAATCCTGCTCCTGATAAAATAATTATCTTTTTTGAAGGATTAAGTTTTCCGTCAGGACCCATTTCTGCTCTAGGAATAAACATTAACTTAGTACCTTAAGAAGAAGCTTCATAAAACCTGAATCAGGAATACAAGATTGAACTTCTATTTCATCAAGCAAATCAACTAAGAATTCAACATCGTTAATTATTGAACAACTGAAATCATATTTTTGTGAACTATACATTTCACAGAAGAATTTAAGTGATTCTTCATCTTGAACTTCCACTTGTAATTGCTGTTCAACGGCTTCAGTAAAATAACTAAATGCTTGATTATAAAGATGGTTTTCTTCGTGTGAATTATCTACTTTAATTGCTGTTTCTTTAACATAACCCTGAACTTCTGAATCTATAATTATTTCTCTTAATGAAATTTTACCTTGAGGTTTCACTTCATTATTTTGTTTGAAGTTCTCAAAACCTGCCCTTGAATTTCCTAAGGTTTTATTTAATTTTTTATTTTTAGTTAAGTTCCCTTTTTCATTAAGGTTAAAATATTCATATTCATAACTGTATGCTGTGGATTTTCTTAGTTCTTTAAGATTACCCAAACATCCTAAGAGTTTTGTTTCTGCTGAATCCATTAAATAATCCTTTTTTGTTTGAAAGTTTTGTAGTCGTTGAAGATAATATCTATTTTATCTCCTTTTTCTATAACCAATGATTTAACATTGTTCACTATTGTATTTTTCCCATCTAAGAAAACTTTAATTTCTCCTCTTGATTCAAGGTTTATTTTTATTTTTCCGTAGGAGAGAACATAGTTGATTTTTCTACTTGTTTTATCTCCTGTTATAGACCAAGATTTAGAACTCAAAGGTAAAATAACACCTGAATTATTTTTGTTAATTCCTGTTGAACCTTGTGGGGTACTGAATATAAGACCTGAACCTTTGAAGTTCCCAAGTATATTATCTTTATCTTCTGTTTTAAAGTCTATCCACCCGTTTTCTTCTGAGATAAAAATATCATTAAATGCTTGATACTCTTTGGTTCCTGTGTCTGTTGTTATGGTTGCTTTTATCAATCTGAATGTTTTTGTTTTTGCATTAGGGCTGATAGTTGCACTTTCATTCATAAGAAAATTAACAGTTCCACCAGCAACACCAAAGAATGGGAGTTCATGATGTCTGAATTTATTAATTGCTTTAAGCAGAGTTCCATCACCACCTTGAACTTGAACTAAGTCGTGATAAACCTTAGCTAATTTATTTTTATCATATTCATCAATAAAATAATTCATATTTCTTTCCTTTTGTTTTGTTTGAATAACTCTTTATGCACCATTTCTATGGTTATATCCTCTTCCTTAAAAGGAACTCCTTCTGTTGTTTCTTTTAAAATCATATGTTTGTGGTCGTAGACATCTCTGAACTTAGAGAACTTGAAAAGTTTAGTCCTAACACTTCCTTTGGTTAGGACTAAATTTACTTCTACATAACCATCTAATCTACTAATTACACCCATTTTTTTTAAATTTTTAGTTTCTATTATAGTTCTTTCTACTTGAAAGAACTTAAAAGGGTATTGAGTTGATTCTCTTAAATATTCTCTGATAAGATGACCTGCACTAGAAACAGTAACATACTTAAAATCATGCACTTTAAATAAGTATTCTGCATCTCTCTCTATTATATGTACGTCATAATCAATTTGAACTATGTGATTTTCATTTATGTATATATTATCTAAGAACATTTTATAATTCCTTTCTTGTTTAAATTTAAGTAATTATACAACATCAACCTTAAACCAAAACAATATCACCCAAAGGAACTTTTATTTCTTTTGGTTCAAGAACATTAACATATACAGTATCTTTAGAGTAATCATCTATCGTACCCTTGATGTCTTTTCTTCCTTGACGGACTAAGCACTTTAACTCTTTATCTTGTCTGAGGGCTGTTTTGATAGTTGCTAGTTTATCATCATTTTTATCTAAGAGGACAACATCATCAATATGAACTTTCATCTCTTTAGTTTCTTGTATTTCTACATAGACTGTATCTTTAGAGTAATCAGTTATTACACCCTTGATGTCTTTTCTTCCTTGACGGACTAAGCACTTCAACTCTTTATCTTGTCTGAGGGCTCCTCTTATTGTATCTACAATACTATCTTCGTTTAAGTATTCTTTGAATGTTTTCATTTATCTTCTCCGTTTTATTTGTATTTAATAATTTCATAAGTTCCATTGAACTTGTATTCTTTATTGTTTTTTATAAATTGAACTGAATTGTTTGTTTCAGTGTACTTATCAACATAGTACATTCTAAAATCAGGAGCTGTTATGCTGTACTTCTTTGATTCTTTAACTGGAATCCAGATAATTAAAAGCATAACCAAAACCCAGATAACCATAAAAAAGAAAAAAGGGTCTTTAACTATGTCTTTAAGAGTTTCTTTAAATTTCATTTCCACCATCCTTTTAGGTTCTTAAGATGAATATACACTCTAGCATCAAGGTTTCTTTTTGCTGTTTCTTCATTGTTTCTTATATCAGAAGCGTGTATAACTTCTCCTTTTGAACATTGAACTTCTTGAACTTCTTGAATCCTAAAACCTTCATCTTTGAATATTTTAGTATAGGATTCGTTAGTGTACTGCTGTCCATTGAACACAAAATCTCTTTTATCTTGCTCTTTGGTGTGTTCAAATAAAGTTATTTGTTCTTTGGGAATATTAACTACATCAATTAAATTCCTGTACCACTCTGTCCAATCATCCTTATCTTCTATTCCTAGAACTTTTACAGTGGGGTATAAAAACTTGATTATTCTTTTTCTTTCCTCGAATGAAAGGGGATGTCTTTCATCAGATTTATCTGTACCACCTAAAAGAACTACTGGTTTCTTTCCTGAACGGATTATTTCCTGAAGGATTGAATTATGACCTTTGTGGAATGGCATACATCTTCCTATAAACAAACCATATTCTATTTTAGAATCTAAGTACTTCTGAAGTTCTCGCTCGAAAGTAAGATATGCTTCATATTTGTCGAACTTAAAATTATCTCTTTTCATTGCTGTTTCTATGCTGATATAGCAATCCAACCATTTAAGGTTTTTACCGAATTCTAAATAGAACTTTTCTATTCCTTGCATTATGTATTTTTGCATTTTTATCCTTTTAAATTGCTAGTTCAGGTCTATTTTTATAGATTTCATTTAAGACAATTACTCTAGATGGGATTTTGCCTGTTTTTTTATACCCGTATTCGTTTTGGTATTTAATCAAACCCTTCTCTTCATTTACTTCAGTTACAGTACCAAAATTACCTATTCCTTTTGCTGAATTCATATAGTAGATTTGGTCTCCAACCTGAATTTCTTGCTCTAGTGAATCAAACATTTTTAGGAACCATAATCATCTCTTCAGCAAAAATAGAAGGAGTAAGTGAACTTCTGTATTCTTTACCGTCTTGATTAAAAGTTTCTTCAAAGGGCCAAGTATCAGAAGCGAACTCAACTGTTATTTTTCTATCATTCTTCATTTCTTCTATCTCTTGAATTTCCGCAAAACCATAATCTCTGTGCCAGATAGTATCTCCTTTTTTTATGGTTTTTAAGGTTTTAGGTTTATTTGCTTTTAGTGTACTTTCTTGTAATACCAAAGATAAATCCAAGAAGAATTTCTGTTCATCTTTAAGATTTACTCCTTTTAGCACTACTTTTACTTTCTCCATAACTTGAACTCTTTCTTCTCTGTTCATATTGTTTTCCTTTGTTCTCTTTTGCTGTATTCAAGAGTCTGAGTACTTAAATCATTTACTGCAAACAAACACTCATCCTCAGTGTTGAAGTTGTAACTTGTTTCTCTTAGTGAAGTATTATGACCATTAATATATCTAGTACATACGACTATTCTTTTACTGAAGAGGTCAGTAGTAACATAGAAATCAGCATCATCGGATATTTTTAGTGGGGAATCCCCACCCCTTGTTCCTTTAACTATTAAAAACATCTATATGCTCCTTTTTTGTAGCTCTTTCTTGCTGTATTCAAGAGTCTGGGTACTTAAATCTTTTAATGCAAATAAACATTCATTTTTGGAGTTGAACCTATAAGTTATTTCTTTTAGAGTTAATTTTTCTCCGAATATGTATCTTATTTTAATGTTTAAGCTCATACTATCAGAATTAACTTCAACAAAGAAATCAGCATCATCAGATATTTTTAGTGGGGAATCCCCATCCCTTGTTCCTTTAACTATTAAAAACATCTGTGTATTCTTTCTTTGGAAGTTTAAAGATACCGAAAGAATCCAAAATAAACCTAAACATCATTTCTTTATGAACATAATCTTTTGCTAGAACAATACTTTTAAGAATTGTTTTGAACTCCTGAACACTAAATGTTCTCTCTACAAAAAGGATTTTATTTTTCTTTTTCTTTCGTTTAATCTCTTCTTTAACTATTATAGAGATAACATTTCTATTATCTAAGCTAGTGCCGAAAGCAAGAACTAGTTTTTCTTTTTCGCTGTCAGCAACATTAAGACATCTAATCTCATCGTAGAATGTATCTTTTGAGAAGTTAAACGCTGATGTCCCTCTAAGAGTGTAAGTACTTCCACCTCTAATACCTTCTATATCCAATGCTTCATTAAGTAAGTCTTTTACTAATTTGTACGCTGTCATTTTTTATCCTAATTTTTTGATTTGGTCTATGATTTTAAAATCTACTTCGAAAATATCCTCTTCGTCATCAATAGTATAATTCCACTTAACTGTATCGATGATTGAAGCTATAACTTCTATTTGTTCATCTTCAAGCTGGTACTTGTTTTCTATAAGGTTTTTGTACTCTTTATCCACCATTTTGAACCATTTTTGTTTTATTTTTTCTTGTTCTTTAACTGCTTTAATGTAACCCTCTTCATCTTGAACTGTTGAAGATTTTAATTTGTTAAGATTATTTCTCACTTTAAGACCTAGACTTATATATTCTTCTCTAGTGTAAGTATAAGTTTTCTCCGATTCACCTGTGATAGGGTCAAGTAGTTCAAAAGTTAAAGTTTCAAATTTGGCTTTTGGTACGTAGTCTGGAGTTCCGTATCCACTTTTTTCTACTATTGCTTTTGCTTCTTCTTTGATGCACTCTATTATTGTTTTTGTTTTCATATTCTATATCCTTAATTAATGTTTTTGTTGTTGTAATTATATGTGCTTTAACTTAAAACTTTATTAACTCTATTAACTCTATGGCTTAAGCCATAGAGTTATTTCTTACTTCCTCGAAATTATACTCTTTAAGGATTTCTCCATTTTCAAAAACAGTAACTAAAGCATCTTCTGCATCAGTGAACTTTTTCCCTTGAAGGTCTACAAAATAAGTTCCATCTTTTCTTCTGTAGGTGCTTACTTTACCTTTCTTAGATTTTTTATTTGGTGCTGTGATAGGGTCTTTATAAACATCTATTTCAGTTCCATCTTTAAGAGTTGCACTACTGCATTTAATAGCCCAAGCTTGAGTATCTCTGTTGTTTGAGGTAGTATCATTACCAGCCATTAAAGCGCCACCCATTCCAAACGATAAACATTCTGATGAATAACCTCTTTCTTTCAAGATATCTAGCATAATTTTAATTTCATCTTCACAAATTCCGTCACCCCAAATTATTGAATAAGAATCCCATACTTTAAAACCTTTATCGTTGGTTGTGAACTTAACTTCGTTTTTCTCCATAATATCTAATGTCTGAGGAATAATCTCTGCTGGAATTCCTGAATCTGGTCTGATAACAAAGGTTGGATATTCAGGATTTTCAATTAGTTCTCTTATCTTGAAATCATTGTAAGAAGTAACTGCATCAACAAATCTAAGATAATCATAAGAGTCAGCAACACACGCTATCAAAAGAGCACCTTTTGATTTCAGGATGAAGTTCTCTACAAATTCCATTTCACCAATGAACTTATCTTCAAAAGTTCCTGCATAAGATGTGACTTGACTATGTTCAGATGCCCGGATACTGTGACCTATTTCTCCTTTTCTATCTTTCATTCCGTATAACTCAGCTACCCCTTTAATTGAAGTGAAGTTATCTGTTCCTTTGAACTGTGTAAGATGAGCCATCCCTCCTAACATTGCTGATTCTGCTGATGAAGAACCTCTTGAACCGAAGTTATGAAGTGAATAATCTACATTAGGATTGTCTTGTGTTTCTTCAGCATAACCAAGCAAGATTTGTTTAATTTTATAAGATTCAGTTGCTATATTTGAAGAGTACCAACATCTCATTAATGCTGTTTCTAAGTGTCCACCTAAAGTAGGAATCCTAGGGTCCGTTGATTCTAAAGTAAAAAGGACATTTTGAGTTGGTACTTTAGTTCCTTCTGGTATTGCTCTGATTCTAATAGGTAACTTACCCTCTAATTCAGTAGCAATATACATCCAATCATCGTATTCAAAAGGAGTACCGTGGAACTCATTGTATTCTTTAGCTTCAAGGACATCTTCAGGTGTTATTTTTTGCTGGAGTGTTTTTAAGATAGGTTGTAAACCCATAAAAATAGTAAATTCCCCTTTAGCTCTTGCTTCTGCATAAGAGTACATAGATTCTATAGAATCGTGTGTTTGCTGTGGGTGGCTAAATTTGTAAGAGTCCGTGTCTAAGATAATTGATGTTTTCATTGTTTTCCTTTGTTTTGTAAGTTGAGTCTATTTAAGACCGAGTGTTGATACTACCGAATAAAAATATTTAATGTTGAATTCGGTGGTTAAATAATATATTAACATTTTTTATCTCCTTTGTTTTAAAATATAAATCTATGGTCTTTAGTGGTACTGATGTTCATTGCTTCAAGTGTAAGTTCTATTTCTTTCAGGCATTCATCTACTCCTCCACCTATTATAGTGTGGTTTTTAGTTCTGTCTATACATAATATCTCTTCATATATACAAGGAAGATTAATATTTTTGATTTCTAGGTTTCTGTCTTTAATTAAAGCTTTAAGACCTCTGATGATTTCTTCTTCATCTAGCTCTCGCATAGCATCTCTAATCCAACCATAATCTTTTTCTATAAAATCTATGTGATCCATAACATCTTCTCTTAAGTCAAGTTCAAACAGGAACTGATACATATCATCTAAAGAATCACAACCTAAGTCCTCCCCAACAAAAAAGTAATTTATTTCTTCATTGTTTTCATAAGCTAATTCTAGTTCACGAACAAAATCTAATAAATCAAAATTAATACTAGGTAAGTAAGTTGGTTGAATATCCACTACTATCATTATTTCACCTCTCTGTAAACATTGTTTTTTAGATTTAATTCTTTAATTAATAAATCTATGCTTTTTAGTTCTGAGGAGTTCGCTAAATGAACTCTATAATAATGTTTTAGTTCTAGGAGTGTTCCTGTTACTGAAGTTTCCTTAGTAAATCTATTTGATTTAATAGTGTATTCTTTCATCTTCTATCCTTTAAAGCTTACTTAATGTTTTTGTTGTTGTAATTATATGTACTTAAACTTAAATCTAGCTTAAATGGTTAATTGGTTGTAACTGAAGTTCCTGAAGTACTTTCACTAACTTGAATGGCTGGTTACTTAGTTCTAAATTAAATTTATTCTTCAGTGGTTCAGTGTTTATTATATTAGATGTTTTTGGTTTTTGAATTAGTGCATCAGTGCATCAGCTTAAGTTCATTAATGAATAATTGAATGGCTGGTTACTTAGTTGGTTTAAAGAGGTTCTAAATTAAATTTATTTTTCAGTGTTTATTATATTAGATGTTTTTGGTTTAAAATTAAATTTATTAGATGTTTTTGGTTTTAAGAAGACCAAGGCTTCACGGACGCTTTATTCTAGCGAAGCGAATAAAGTAGACGTATTGCTGAAAGCAATAAGGACTAAGTAGAATTAATGATTTGTTTAGTGGGATTTAAGTCGTAAAAATGTTACACGAAGTAAAAGTGAACTTTTTTTAAAAACTTTATTTCCTAAGTGAACACCCAACTAAATTTTAGTCGTAAAAATGTTACACGAAGTAAAATAAAACTTTTTTTGTTCACTTTTACTAAGCATAACATTCAAAAACTAAATTTTTAGTCGTAAAAATGTTACACGAAGTAAAAGTGAACTTTTTTAAGTTCAATTACTAAGTAAAAAGTAATTAGAGATTAATTACTTTATGGCTAGTTAAAAGAGTGTGCCTGCACTTGAAAGTTTTTAGGGTTTAAATTACTAAATATCTTTTCGATAACAAAAGTTAAGACTGTTCACAAATGAATGAACTTAGATTCAGTTGGTCTCTAAACTACAATATGCTATACCCATACCTAATACCGAAGTATCTTCCTCTCCTGTTAGAGGCAAAATGTAGTTATTTTATTTGTTTCTACTAAAATAAGTTCGTTTAAAACGTACTTACAACATCTTAATAACGAAGTTAAGAACAAAAGTACATATGAATACTTTTCAATCTAGCTATTCCTAAAACCCAATGTACTACTTCTACATTATCTATAAGGTTTTTAATTATCGTTTTAAGTCGAACATTTTCTATCTATAAGCAAGATACTATGCTTATTTATTAGTCGTATTATAACATAAAAAGCTCTAGAAGTCAAGCTTCTAGAGCTAAATTGTTAAATTCTTTTTCTACTTACATTGTAGGTAGTTATTTTTATTTATAAAGCTAAAAATCCAAGAATACTTGAGTTTTCTTCTTAGCAACTGCATTAACCATCTTTCTGGCTTTTTGTGTGAAATATCTAAGCTCGTAAGTCTCAACATCATAAACTAAATCTTCTTCTGTGTACGGGAACTCATTTAACTTACCTACAAATTCCATTAGTGATTGCTCTGTACTAAATTTTAACATTTTATATCCTTGTTTAATTTACAGTATTATACTATAATCGGATATAAAAGTCAAGGGTTCTACAAATCTTCTACCCTTAATGCACTACTTTTATCTTTAGTGATATGAATTAATCTGTCGAACATTTCTACTTTCTCTTTAATTTGGTCATTATGTGAAATAATAATAATATCTTTAGTTTCAGAGAACTCAGATTTTAATATTTGAAGCAACTCATCTCTTCCTGAAGCATCTACTGAACTATCTAAGATTTCATCGAGAAGTAATATATTGGTTTTGACTCCATTTCTTTCTTCGATAAGTTTTAAAAATGCAAACATAATACTAAATGAAATTCTAGCTTTTTGTCCGTTGCTTAGTGAATTAAACTCACTATCATCTTCTCTAGAAATCAACCTCTCTTTGAAGTTCTCATCTATAACAAAACTATAATCTAGCATACTGAACAGTTCTAGGAAGTGATTTATTCCTTTGTTTAAAAAAGGAATTTGTTTTTTAATTACTGCTCCTTTAAGGTTGTTTCCATCAATAATAGTTCCTAAGTAAAGCAAATCATCTTTAATTTTTAGTTCTTTTTGTAGTGCTGTATGAACAAGTGAACTATCTTCTTTTTTCTTTATAAGAGAATCATAGTTAATTTCTATTGCTTTTATGCTGTTCAGTTTAATTAGTTCATTGTTGTAGAACTCAAGGTTCTTTTTTTGCTCTTGTAATGTTTCTTTTATTCGTTTACCATTAAGCAACTTCTCTTTATAAAGATCTTTGGTTTTTGTAGAACTTCGTATCTGTTCTTCTAAAGGTTTTACTTCATTGCTTAGTTCTTGCTCTTTTTTGCTTAGTTCTTCTTGAAGAGAATCTTTTTGTAACTGAATATTCCTTTTGTTTGCTTCTGTTGTAGAATCAATAGTATTCTTATAAACCCTTAGTTCTTGCTCTTTAGATTTAATTTCGTTGGTACAAGAAGTTATTTCCTGCATAATATCTTTAATATCTTTTTTGTAAGATTCTTTATTCTGAACTTCTTCTTTGGAAATATCAGTTAGGTAATTTATACTAGAACAATCAACACAAGATATAGAACTCTGCTCTGCTGATTCTATTATAGATATTTTAGATTCTAACTCCCTTTTTTTGGCTGATAATAGTTGATTTTTTTGTTTAAGTTCAAGAATAAAGTTTTCTCTGAGCTGTATTTCTTTAATCTCTTCCTCTGATATAGAACATTTGCTTATTAAATCTCTGTACTTCACCATATTAAGTTCTTGTTGATTAGATATTAACTCTGTATTTTTAGTTCTAAGAAGATTCAGTTCTTCTGTTTTAATGTTTATTTCTTGGTCTAAAAAAGTATACTTCTCTCTGAGTTCTTTGAGTTTGACTAATGCACTTTTATATTTTTCGATAGTTTCTTCTGTTTTAGATATATTTGTTTTTGTTGAACTAATATTATCCTGGTGATGTTTTTGGAAATCTTCATTTTGTTTTTCAGCCTGCTTAATCATAGATTCTTCTGATTCAAGTGAACTTTTTAGTAGTTCTTTCTTGTATTCTAGGTCTTTAATTTGTACTTTTTTATCTTGAGTTCTAACTTTAATTGCATTTTTCAAGTGTCCGAATATAGATGTATCAGTTATCACTTGAAACAGAGATTCTTTTTCTTGTGCTGATAGTTCCATAAATGGTTTTGAGTTAGATTGATTTGCTCCTAGGATTATTAGTTGTCTAAAAATAGTTTCATTAAGAGTAAGAATCTCTTCTTCTAGCATTTTCTGGTAATCTTTAGTCGCGGCTCTTTGTTCAATTAAAGTATCATCGAGAAATATTTCAAATCTATTAGGTTTTTGCCCTCTTATGATTTTGTACTGCTTATTGTTCACTTTTAAGTTTAACTCTACTAGAAGTCCTTTCTTTGTTATTCGATTAATAAGACTAGAAGTCTTTACTTTTCTGTACGGTCTGCCAAATAAAACATAGAAGAGGGAATCTGCTATGGTTGATTTCCCAGATCCGTTTCTTCCAAGAATTAAATCAATTCCTTCACTAAAATCTAGTGAAGAGAACTCATTTTGGTAAGACATTATATTTTTAAATTTAATTTGTTGAAATTGTATATTCATTGTTTTCCTTTATATTTCAGTAGAAACTGTTCTGTCTATATCATTAAAGATACTCATTAGAAGAGGTAATATATCTTCTTTGTTTTCTTTTATTGCATTAACTACTAGAGTCCTGGTATCTGATAACTCTTCTAATCCTGAACTAGAGTCTGTATAATCAGTACCTATAATTTCAGTTAGTTCTTTGTTATTAATCACTGTTGATTGTATCCCATTCTCTTTCATAGTATAGAGTATTTCATCAAAATGTCTATCTTTGGCTTTATTAATGAAAAACTTTATTTCGTGCTGTTCTAGTGAAGGAAGTAAGTCCTCGAATTCTGAATCAGTAAGTAGCAATCTGTGACTTCTAAGTCCTTGAACTTCTATATTTCTGTCTGTATTTTTTTCATCGTTGTATTTCACTTTAATATATTTTCTTGTAGAAGTGTTTTCTATGAACTCAAGAAAATCATCTTCATCCCAAACATAGAATCCTTTTTCTTCTTCATAATCAGAGAAGTTAATCTGCCAAGGAGTTCCTAGATATTTAACTAGACCTTTAGTATCTTTGATGTGATAATGACCTGAAAATACATTTTTTACTGCTGTATTTTTAGTGAAAAAATCAGTTGTTAGTTTTGCATTCTCATCCATATGACCCTTAACCAAAGCAAAATGTCTAATCTCAAAGTGACCAAGGATATTATGACAATCTTTAATTTCATCATAAGTTAAATCTTCATCTTTGGTAATCCAAGGAACAATATATGTTTTTCTGTTGTTAATGTCTATATAGGTTCTATCTTTGTACAAAATAAAATTATCAGGATATAAATCTTTAAAGAATTCAACTAGAGAAACATCACGAGATTCTCTATGGAATATATCGTGGTTTCCTATAAGCGAATGCAGGATAATATCTCTTTTCTTCAGTTCATCAAAAAATAACTTCCTTAGTTCGTGAATAAAATTAATATCAGTAGTGGTTCTGTTATCGAATAAATCACCTAACTGAATCATTATTTTAATGTTGTTTTCCTGCATATAAGGAAATATTTGCTCTGTGAATAGTTTAATTTGGTCTTCTAAGACACTGATATTAAATCTACGAACCCCAAAATGCAAATCTCCTAAAACTATTGCTTTTCCTTCTATCTTACCATTCTTTATCGAATTCATCTATTTCTCCTCTTAGTGATTTAATTATATATCTTATTTTTCCTTTGTTATCTTCCTTTTGGTTTCTGTTGATATAAGTGTACTTCCTTTTATTTGTTATTACTAGTTCTATACCACGGAGTTTTTCTTTTTCAGGCATTTTAAAGTCCAAGAGTGACATCTCATCAGGTTTCATTATAACTAAAGTATCTATAATATTGGGTTCTAGGTAAGGGAGAACTTCTTTGTTTAATTCCATAATATAATCTTCATAATCTTCATTCTTATCTTGTTCAGGGGTTGTTTTTTCAAGATGTTCTATCTCAGAGATGAAGGTTTTATTGTTGTTGAATATTTTATTGCTTAGTGAAATATGAGTTATAGATTTATGGAGAATACTCTCAAAATCATTTATATCCGTTACTTGAACTTTATATTTTGTTGAACCTATATAACCTGAACTTCCTAGTGCATTAGAAGCATCCGATATATGTGAAGTGTCGTAGTATTTCACTCCTTCAAGATTAGAACTCTCGAATGATATAGCATCTTTAAGGAATCTAGCTTCCTTTTTTCTTATGTTAATTATATTAATGAAAGCATTAAAGCATATCTGAGTAATATAAGCAAAGGCATTAGATTTATTTCCTGTTCTTTTTGAAAGAAGGTCTTCATCAAAATTATCTAGATAAAGAAGTGTTTTTTCAATAGCATTAGAGAAAAAATCAGTTTTCCAGTTATCTGAGTAACCACTGAATGAAGGCATTGTGGCTAAATTTTTAATCATAAGAAGTAGCATCTGTCCGAATCTTTCTTTTTTAACATCTGATGTTAAAACAACACTTTCTGCATATCTAAGTAAACTTCTATCGTTTTCTAGAGTTGCTGTTTGGTTCTCTTTTATTCTGTTTTTTAGAGTTTCAATATAAAGACTTCTTCTGTACTCAAACTTCCTATGAATTTCTTCGACTTCAATTAAAGGTTCTGTGCTTTGAACATATATAATATTCTTCTTGATTGCTAGTTGAGCTATCTCATTAGAGAACTGAGGTTTAGATGAGTCGTTAATAAACCTTCTTATTCTTTTCTTTTTATCTTTTTCACTCTTGAAGATTATTTCATCTTTAGTTTTTTCTTTGATATATTTTAGTGCATTGCTGTATTTAAGAAGATATAATTCAAATTTTAATCCATCTTCTTGTATAAACTCTCGTATGGATCTTTTTTTTGGTTTTTTTGGTTTCATTTTTATCCTTTTTATACTGTATTATAATATAAATTTACTTAACTTTTGTGTCAAGCATATTTATAAATATTTTTATTAATAAAAAGGAGCAAAAAATATGACTAATAGAAATTTTACACACAATAGCAACTTCACATTCCAAACTAATTTATTTGGTGAAGATTCTAACTACGGTATTCAAAGTGTTCAACTACCAGGATTAAGTTTTTCACACATAGAAATATCTAGGCACTCTATAATGGGTGGTATTCAAGGAGATACTATAAACTACAATAATTTATCTTTGGATTTGATTATAGATGAAGAATTAAAAATATGGAAGGATATGGTGCAAAAACTGCAAGAAATGAGGAGTCCTGACTCAGGAACTTCAAAGCAGATAGAGGAATTTGGTTACTTGGAAATCCACGATGATAACACTAAAAAAGTCCTTAAGTTGGAGTTTAAAGGGATGATGCTTGAATCTATCGGGGATATGAACTATAATACAACATCCGAAGATGAAGTATTAACTTTAAATGTAACAATCAAGTATGATTATTTTAGGGTTCTAACTCCAGATTAACATTTAAAATAAATGAGGCATTATGCTTATTTAATATATTCATATTAACAAGATCTAACGATACAGTTATTTTATTGTTTGTATTGGATATTATTAATGTTCCGTTATTTGAATTTGCATTGCTTTGAATTAAAGGGTTATTTGTCTTCTGGACAAGAACAGTAGAACTTCCGTTTAAAGATGGAGTAACAAAAGTGATAGGAAAATAATCCTTATCTTTTGTGTAACCTACTGTTTTGATTAGATACCCTGAACTCACTTCCTTAATTGTAGTATCCTCTTCCTCTATAGAAAAAACATAAAGCTTAGTTCTTAAAACAACCCTAATCTGTTTTGGTTTTTCAGATTCTTCATTTTCTATTTCTAGAATAAATTTAGAGAAGTCAGGGACTGTTTTATTATCTTCATCTTGAGGTTCTTCATCAGGTTCCTGAACTTCAGGTTCTGATGTTTCTTTGGGTTCAGTGCTGTTATCTTCATCTTCTGTTTCTTCTTCGGATTCATTATTCTCTTTTTGGGAGTTTGAAGTGTTTGTCTCATTAGAATCACTTTCTTCGTTTGTTTCACTTGTCTTATTAGAATCTTCACCCATCATAGATTCCATATCTATGGCTTTTCTTGTTCTTGGTATAATTTCTAATTCAATGAGGTCATTGAAGTAAGAACTGTCCTCTGTTATGTTGGGTTCATTCGTAAAAACTTCACTTATTTCAGTAGGGTTATTTTCTGTTTGTTCATTGTTTAAATCAGCTTGACATCCAGACATCATAACTAAAATAATTAAATATATATAATTCATCTTAATTTCCTTTTCTTTAGTATTTGTTTCATATTTCCTAAGATTCGTTTGCTGAACTTAGTATCATTTTTCTTGAACCAATGTCTTCTATATCTAGGTTTGTATCTCCACTTATCTTCAAAAACCATCTCTTTGAGCCTAATAAATGCAAACACACTAGAACCTATCAATAAACCAAAACCTACTATTTCTGCTAATGTCATATTCGCCTCCAGAGAGAAGAATCAATCTTCTCTCTTATGTTTATCTACAATATCTGCTATTTTTACTTCTCTTTCAAATAATTTATCTATAAGATTAGTTCCTTCAGTTGCTAGTTGTCTATCACCTCTAGTTTCTGTTGTCATCCATTTAGAAGTAGCATAATCTATAATTGCTTTTTGTTCTTTAGGGAGTTCATCTTTTGCTTCATCAGGAGTTACTGAATAGATTGCTGTTACGAAAGACATCAATAAAGCGTTCATCTTAGCAAGGTCAGCAATAGAATCTTCAGCTGTTCTAACATTAAGGTCTCTTTCGTGTTTGATTAGTTCTTTAGCTTCTTTCTTTTGAACTTGTGGTTTTTTAACTTCAGGTCTAGGTTCAGTCCCTTCTCCTCTGTATGTTTTAAGCCAAGAGTCTTTTTCTAGTGATTCTCTTTCTTCCAACAATGAAGTTATTTTTCCTGGTTTTACTTGAACTTCAGGTTCATCAGGTATTCCTGTTTCAGTTATGATTTCTTCATCTTTGAGTTCCTGAAGTTCTTTGTTTAGTTCAGTTAATTCTGGTTCTTGTGCTTTTGGAATTCCTTTCTTTAGGACTTCTTCTGTTTCAAGGTCTAAGATATCTTCAGTTCCGTTGATTAAATCTAAGATTTCCTGTTCTCTTCTTAGGGCTTCTTGAACCTCTGTGTTTTTGAAGAACCACTCTTCCTCTTTTTTGATTAGTGCTTCTTGTTCCTGTCCTTCTAGAGCTTCTAAGTATTGCATTTTAATAAGGTCAGCATTTCTTTTCTCTGTCAGACCACGAGCAAGAATATCCATTTCAGGATATTCTTTAACTTGTGTTCTTTCTGTTTTACCGTCTATAAATTCGTATTTGTATAAAATCATTATTCATCTCCTATGAAGTAAGGTACATTGAAACTTTTCTGTCCATAAAGAACATCAGTACCATTATCATTTTTTCTTGTGTTTATCTTATCTATAACCTGGAATTTGTTGTCATCTCCATAACTACTGTGAGTTCTAGGTAAATAAGAATCTACTTTTATTCCGTCATCTCCTATAACTCTGAACTGTTCTATGTAGAGTGCTTCATTATTATTATGTTCGAATTTAATTCTACCCAACCAACCCATATAAGTTGGTATTCTGAATCTCTTTTTTTTCTCTGAACTATAAAC
>Ga0256826_1000380_pt1 | contig 26839 bp, 23 predicted proteins | sample CV79metaG_FD_185975 | JGI IMG/M metagenome (GOLD analysis project Ga0256826, IMG submission 185975) | Hydrothermal vent microbial communities from East Pacific Rise, Pacific Ocean - CV79 | ecosystem: Environmental > Aquatic > Marine > Hydrothermal vents | place: Pacific Ocean: East Pacific Rise...
TAGGTCAAGCAGCTTCTATGGGTGCGTTTCTTTTAAGTTCTGGTGAGAAAGGTAAGCGTTATGCTCTTCCTCATGCTCGTATTATGATTCACCAACCTTTAGGTGGTGCTCAAGGACAAGCGACAGATATTCAGATTCAAGCAGAAGAGATTCTTCGTATGAAAGCTGAGCTAAATGGAATACTTGCTAAAAATACAGGTCAAACTGTAAAACAAGTTGAAAAAGATACCGATCGTGATAACTTTATGAGCGCTTCAGAAGCTCAAAAGTATGGGATGATTGATGAAGTTTTAATTAAGAACGACAAAGAGTAAGGGGTTTAAAATGGCTGGTATATTAAGAGGGAGAAATCGTAGAAGTTTAGATGACACACCTGTGAAAAATGATGTACCTGTTATCACAGCATTAGATATGGATAATCCATCTAGTGATATTGAAATCTATGCAAAAGAAGTTTTAAATGCTCTTATTGCAGATAACTTACCACCAACTCCAAATAACTTTTCCCTTTATTTTGATAGACTTTTAGAAGATAAAAGTGAAAATCTAAGAAAACAGATTGTCTCAATGCTTGAACTAGAAGAGAGTAATGATGATGAAAAAACTATACAGCTTGAGCAGAGTTTAAAACAGGGATTTACTTCTATAAAAAGTATACTAAGTGTTACAGCAACACTTTATAAAAATATGTCTTTGATGACAAAAATCTTAGATAAACGAAAAAAAGAACTTGCTGGCAATAGTGAAATTCAAGAAGCTTTAGGTGTAGTCGGTGCCTTAGAAGGTGATGTTGCAAAACTAAACTCTATTTTGAAAACGCAGAGTTCTCAGATGAAAACAATCTATGATGATACTGCAACAATTGTAAAAAATGTTGAGAACGAAACTATCTTTGATAATCAGTTTGGTGTTTATAATAAACGTTATATCTTGACTAAGGTAGAGCAGGAAATAGGTCTTATAAATGAGTTTAAACATAAGAGTTCACTCATTATGATAGAACTATCTCGTGATCTGAAAAAGAGCGTAAAAAATGAAAAAGCAATAGTTCTAATGACTAGAACAATTGCTCGTCTTTTACTAAAAACTTCTAGACGTAGTGATGTTGTCTCTCACTATGGAAATGGGGTTTTTGCTATGTTGTTAAAACATACAGATATAGAGAGTGCTAAAAAAGCAAGTGAAAGACTTACTGATCTTGTTTCAAACTCTAACTTCTTTTTAGCTGATCGTGAAATTCAACTAAAAATTTCTATTGGTGTAACAGACATTACAGCTATTCACTCTGTTGAAGAGATAGTAGTAAGTGCAATGGATGGAATAGAAAAAGCATACGAGCTACAAAATTCTGATTATGCGGTTTCATTAAGAACATAAAGTATGAAATTAACAATAGTAGAATACCCAGATAAAAAACTTCGTCAAATTTCAAAAGAGGTTAAATCTTTTGATGAGAGACTTCATAAACTTCTTGATGCAATGAATCCAATTATGATTAATACAAATGGCATAGGATTAGCAGCTATACAAGTTGCATTTCCAATGAGAGTATTGATACTTAATATCCCAGATGAAGAGGGAAATCAACCATCTGAAAATCTTCTTGAGATTATTAACCCAGTTGTAACACATAAAGCAGGGGAGACAGTTTATCAGGAAGGTTGTTTGAGTGTTCCTAAATTTTATGAAGATATAAAAAGATTTGAAAGCATCACAATTAATTATCAAGATAGAGATGGCAATACAAAAACTCTTGAAGCTGATGGTCTTATGAGTATAGCTATTCAACATGAAATGGATCATTTAGAAGGTATTCTTTTTATAGATAAACTCTCTTATGGACGAAGAAAAAAGTTTGAAAAAGAGTATAAACGTATGTTAAAAGAGAGAAAAACCGATAATTAATATGGCAAATTGTCATTAAAAACTCCCCTTCTTAATAAATCAGTTACTATATAGACAATCTTACTAAAGAGGTTGTTATCATGAAAAAAGTTCTATGTGCCACTTATGAAGGCCTTGATGCAAAGGTAATTGATGTTGAATCTACTCTGACTAAAGGTCTTCCCTCTTTTACTATTATTGGTGCAAACTCTGCTATAGAAAAATCACGTGAGAAGATCAAATCAGCACTTCTTTGTAGTGAGTATAAGTTTCCACCTAAACGAATTTCTGTTTTACTTGCACCCTCTGACTTATCAAAAAATGGCAGTCAATTTGATCTAGCTATAGCACTTCTTATCGCTCTTAATGAATCAAAAGCAGAGTTTAAAGAGTGGTTTGTTTTTGGTGAGCTTGGACTTGATGGCTCTGTAAAAGAGAGTAATCAAATATACCCACTCATTTTATCTCTTGCAAATCAGTCTCTAATTAAAAAAGTTATTGTTCCTTTTGAAGCACTAGAAAAATTATCTAAAATTCCAAATGTATCTTTTTATGGAGTTAAGAGTCTTAAAGAGGCAGTTGAAATCTTAAAAAATCAAGATAATGCAGAGCCTAGTGTTATTCAAGGAGGTATTGAGGCTCCTTTTTATGAGTTAGGGGATAAAAAATACTACTATATAAAAGAGTATGATGAAGACTTTTTAGATGTTAAGGGGCAAGAGATAGCAAAACGAGCTGCACTAATTAGTGCAACTGGCTTTCATAATATTATTTTTGAGGGAAGCCCTGGCTGTGGTAAAAGTATGATAGCTTCACGACTTAGATATATTTTACCAGCAATGAGTAGTGATGAGATTTTAGATAAGGCAAAAATTGAGGCACTAGAAGATAGAGAAGTAGAGTTTAAACCAAGAAGAGCAAATGTTGTTACCCACTGTAGTGCAACACCTGCAAGTGTTCTCGGTGGTGGCTCAGGTGTAAAAGCTAAAATAGGAGATGTATCCTTAGCAAATAATGGTCTACTGTTTTTTGATGAATTACCTCACTTTTCTAAGAGTATATTAGAGGCTCTGCGAGAGCCAATGCAAGATAATCAGATTCGTATATCTAGAGTTTCACAAAAACATACTTATCCAGCTAATTTTTTATTTGTTGGTGCTATGAATCCATGTGGATGCGGAAATCTACTAAATGAAGCAAAAGAGTGTAGATGTAATGAGCTTGAAATTCAGAAGTACAAAAGCAGGCTAAGTGATCCTTTTTTAGATAGAATAGATCTAAATGTAGTGATGCAGAATGTATCTATTAAAGATAGTGCAACTTATAGCTCTAAAGAGTTACATAAAATGGTCTTAGAAGCAAATATTTTTGCCTTTAGTCGAGGGCAGAGTAGTTTTAATGGAAAAATGAGCGATAATGAAATAGAGAAATTTTGCATCTTAGAAGATGATGCAAAAGATGTCTTAGATATGGCTACAACTAGATTTACTCTTAGTTTTAGAAGTATTAAAAAAGTTCAAAAAGTTGCTCGGACTATTGCAGACTTAGGAAAATCAAAAACTATAAAAAAAGAGCATTTACTAGAGGCTCTAAGTTATAGAAGAAGATAAGAGATAAACTCTTATCTAGCTATACATTATAGTAAGTAGCATTTGGGTGGTAAACTACAAGGGCAGAGGTTGATTGCTCAGGATGAATCTGAAATGTTTCACTAAGCTCAATACCAAACTCTTCAGGTTTAAGTAGATCAAATAGAGGGCGATTAAGCTCTAAATCTGGACAGGCTGCATAACCAAAAGAGTATCGTGAACCTTGATATTTATTCATTTGAACGTCTGCAAGGGTTGGTTTTTCTCCCTCTGCGATGTTAAGATCAAGTCTTATCTGCTTATGTGCAATCTCTGCAAGTGCTTCAGCTAACTCAACTCCAAGACCATGAAACTGATAGTACTCAGTATAGTTTCCAGCATCATAGATAACTCTCTCTGCATCACTTAACTTAGCTCCAGCACTTACACATGTTAGTGCGATAACATCATGTCTATCTGAGTGAAAAAAGTCACTAAGTGCACGGTGAGGTTTTTTACTTTGGCGAGGAAAACTAAACTCTTTAATAGCATTTTGTTTTACTTCGCTAAGTGTTTGAGTATTTACTTCTGATGCTGAGTTATAACCCTCTTTTTCATCAAAGATAAGAAGCTTGTTATCATCACTTCTACATGGCCAGTAGCCATAAACAATAGTTGGTTCAAAAAGTTTCTCTTCAAGAAACTGTTTTTTGAGTTTTTCATAAGCTGGCCATACAACTTCATCAAGCTGTTTTGCATGAGCCTCTTTCGTCATACCTTTAGAACTGTAACCCCAGCGAGATTTGAAAAGTATCTTATGGTTTATCCATTCAAATGCCATCTCTATCTGCTGTTCTGTGAGTTTCATCTCTCGTCGTCCCCAGAATGGTGGAGTTGGGATTTTTACTTCACGGTCTGGCATTTTAAGCTCAGAAAAAGGTGGAATTATTATCTCTTTTTTCTCTTTTACTACTTTTACTTCTTTGTCTTTTCCATGTAAGTCAGTGTCAAAGTTTCCAGCTTCGATGCGGCTCATAGCAGTAACACCATCAAATGCATCTTTACAGTAAAAAATAGGACCATCATAAAAAGGACGACAGAAATCATCTACAAAAGTACGAGTTAAAGCCGCTCCACCGATAAGAATAGGTATATCAATACCTTGTTCTTTAAGGAGTTTGAAGTTCTCTTGCATAACCTGAGTTGATTTTACAAGAAGACCACTAAATCCTAATGCAGCAATATTTCCAGCTTTCATAGCATCAAGGAACTTCTCTAGCTCTACTTTAATACCAAGGTTTTGAACTTTAAAACCATTGTTTGAGAGAATGATATCTACAAGATTTTTTCCAACATCATGAACATCACCTTTTACAGTTCCAAGAGCTAAAACAGTATCTACTTCTTTTTCAACTTTTGGCAGGTAAGGATTAAGGTGATCAACTGTTTTCTTCATAGTCTCAGCAGACTGTAGTACAAAGGGAAGTTGCATTTGACCAGAACCAAAGAGCTCACCGACAACTTTCATCGCGTCTATTAAAATTTCATTTACAATTTTTTCTGCTGCTATGGTCTTTCGAGCTTCTTCAACAAGAGGAATCATTCTCTCTTTATCCCCATCCATAAGAAGTTTAGCTATCTTCTCTTCATCACTCATAGCAAGATACTCTGCATCGTCAGCACTTGTGTCTATAGCTTCTTTATCTCCAAAGTGTTCTATGAAAGTAAAAAGAGCTTCACCATTTGGTTTACGATTAAAGATAAGATCATTACATATATCTTGATCTTCTTGGCTTATCTTGTTAATGGGGATAATATGTTTAACATTGATAATAACTGATGTTAATCCTGCTTCTATACAGTGGTGTAAAAACATAGAGTTTAGATATGGTCTTGCATCTTTATCAAGCCCAAAAGATATATTTGAAAGCCCTAGTGTTGCACTTACTTCAGGGTGTTTTTGGCGTAGTGCACGAATAGCTTCTATGGTATTTATTCCTGCATCCCAGTACTCCTCATCACCTGAACCAAGAGTAAAGGTAAGAACATCAAAGATTAAGTCCTCTTTTTTAATACCGTGACGAGATGTTGCTAAGTCAATAATTCTATCAGCAACTCTGAGTTTATCTTCTACCGTTTTGGCCATACCGACTTCATCAATTGTCAGACAGACTAAAGATGTACCAAATTTTTTAGCGAGAGAACAGACTTCATCAAATTTAGGTTCACCATCTTCTAGGTTTACAGAGTTTAAAACAGGTTTTCCACCTATATGTTTAAGTGCAGTTTCTAGCCCCTTTGTAGAAGTAGAATCTGGCATTAAAGGAAGGGCGATTTTCTGGTTGTACATACCCATTACTTCTGTCATATCTTTAGTTTCATCTCGTCCAGCAAAGCCAACATTTACATCTACAACATGTGCACCAGCACGAACTTGTTGTTGGGCAACCGAGAGAGTTCCTTCATAATCTTCAGCTAAAAGAAGCTCTCTAAAAGCTTTACTTCCCGTTGCATTTGATCTCTCACCCATAAGAAGAGGAGCTGGTTCTTGCTTAAGAGTAGTTGTATTAAATAGAGAGGCTATAGAGTTCTCATGAGTTCCTGTTGCTTCTTTTGGTACTGCGTTTTGTGTTGCATTTACAAGTGCACGAATGTGTTGAGGTGTGGTTCCACAACAGCCACCTAAAAACGAGACACCATCATATGCTAAGAACTTCTCTTGTTGTGTTGTAAACTCATCTGGTCCCATTGGATAGTACGTGTAGCCACCACGATTTTGAGGAAGACCTGCATTTGAGTGAACACTAATAGGTTTATGCCAAAGTTCGCTCAAAGTTCTTACATGTTTTAGTACCTGCTCTGGTCCTGTTCCACAGTTAAATCCAAGACTTAAAATATCAAAAGGTTCTAAAATCGTTGCGATGGTAGAGGCATCTGTACCGATAAGCATAGTTCCACTTAGCTCAATTGTAACAGAAACCATAATAGGCAGTTCTGCATTCATCTGCTTATTTGCTTCTTGACATGCATGAAGTGCTGCTTTTATCTGAAGAGGATCTTGACAAGTCTCAAGTAGAAAAATATCAGCTCCCCCATCAATAAGTGCCTTACAAAACTCTGTGTAACCTTTATACATCTCATCATATGAGATATGTCCAAGTGATGGAAGTTTTGTTCCCGGTCCTACTGAACCAAGAACAAAACGTGGATGTTCGGGTGTAGAAAATTTATCACACTCATTTTTTACAAGGGCAGCTCCAGCTTTTGTAAGCTCATAAGCACGCTCTCCTATGTCATACTCATCAAGTACCCAAGAGAAAGAGCCAAAAGTATTTGTAGTGATGAAGTCAGCACCAGAAGTTAGGTATGCTGCAAAAATTTCACTTAGGACTTCAGGGCATGTAACATTAAGAAGTTCATTACAGCCTTCATTTCCTTCCCATGCACTTTTAGGAATCTTTTCATCACGTTGTTGTAGTTGTGTACCCATCGCACCATCTATTATAAGGGGGCGTTTTTTAATGGTTTTTAAAATGTATTGTTTTGTTGTCATTGTTGAAAACTTTATTGTTGAAATATATTTTTACATTTTAGCAAATTTGTGCATAAAAGTTACTGTTTCAAACTTCTAACAATAATTTTTAAATATATATCAAAGATTATATTTTTCAGAGACATTGTTGCGCTATCATACTTGTAATTTTATTTTACCAATACAAGGGGTTTAATATGCTAGATAAATTATCAATTAAAATCAAGATGCTACTGATGGTAATTGTTCCATCTTCTGTAATTTTTGTACTGCTCTCCATAAATGGTTTAAGCAACTATTCGGAACTACAAGAGCTTAAAAAAATAGAACAGGCTACAATTCTTGCAACAAAAATTTCTGCTATGGTTCATAATACTCAAAAAGAACGTGGTGCTTCAGCAGGATTTGTAGGAAGTGGAGGTAAAAAGTTTATAAATACTATGCCAAATATCCGTAAAGATACAGATGCTTCACGTAGAGAGATGGAACAGTTTTATAATAGTATGGATTTTTCAGTCTATCCAAAAGAGATGCAAACTCAAATGGATGATGCGATGTATCGTCTTTCTCAGCTTGATACAACAAGAGCAAAAATTAGTTCACTAGAGTACAATGTTCCAAAAACTGTAGGATATTACACTCCCTTAAATGGTGCTTTCCTTGATACAATTGCATATATTGCAAAAATGAGTTCAGATCAAGATATGAGTATATCTCTAAATGCTTTTACAAACTACTTATACTCTAAAGAACGTGCTGGAGTTGAGCGTGCTGTTATGACTGGTACTTTTGCAAAAGATTCTTATCCTTCAGGTTTTTATGCAAAGTTTGTAAAACTTATGAGCCAACAAGATACATATATGAATAGATTTCTTTTCTTTGCTTCTCAAGACAATGCTGCGTTTTACAAGAAAACATTAGTGGGTAATGCTGTTGATGAGGTTGAGAGAATGAGAAAAATAGCACTCTCTCATATGAATGGTTCATTTGGTGTTGATGCTTCATACTGGTTTAAAACTATTACAGCAAAGATTAACCTTCTAAAAAATGTTGAAAACCATCTTTCTGAAGAGATTCTTTTACAAATTTCGCAACAGAGAGAAGATGCAACATCATCAATGTGGTTTGTAATCTTTATCAATGTTATTATTATGGCATCTATTTTAAGTTTTGGAGCATTAGTTGCAACTGGATTGATAAATCGTATATCAGTATTTAGAGATGAGCTAAATGAAATTGTTTCATCAAATGACTTTAGTAAGCAGATAACTGTTAGTGGAAATGATGAAGTAACATCTATCCAAAACGCAGCTCTTCATACTGTTGAAGCAGCAAATAGTGCAATTAAAGAAGCAAGTAATGCTCTTGAAGCATCTGAAAATCATGCAGCAGAGAGTGAGAAACAGTTAAATGAAAATCATTTAACACTAGAGCTTACAAAACTACTTACACTTGGTGCAACAGGTGGATTAGACTCTGTTCAGTCTGGATTAACTGACAATATGCAAACTCTTGACCTTATCAATCAAAAGAATGCTAAAACAGAAGATGTGGTAACGGAAGTTAAAGATTCAACAAACGAAATGGGAGATTCTCTTAACAGTATATCAGAGAAAATGCATGAGAGTAGAAGTAATTCAGAGCAGCTAAATAACAGTGTAAATGAGATTACAAATGTAATTGCTCTTATTAAAGATATCTCAGATCAAACAAATCTTCTTGCACTAAACGCAGCTATTGAAGCAGCTCGTGCTGGTGAACATGGTCGGGGATTTGCAGTTGTTGCTGATGAAGTAAGAAAACTTGCAGAGAGAACGCAAAAAGCAACGAGTGAGGTTGAGGTAAATATTAACCTACTTAAACAAAATAGTGCAGCTATGCAAGAGTTCTCTGAGCAGATGGATGCGGAGATAACAACATCTTTAGAAAAACTTGAAAGCTTTAACTCTAATCTATTTTTACTTGTTGATAGTTCACATGAAACAAGAGAAGATAATCAGATGATTTCAAATAAAATCTTCTTAAATCTTGCAAAACTTGATCATGTTGTATTTAAACTAAATGGCTATTCTGCTGTATTTAGAGATGATAAAGATGCAAGATTCTTATCTCATACTGAGTGTAGATTTGGTAAATGGTATACGACTAAAGGAAAAGAAACTTTTGGAGCTAACAGTAGTAATTATTCTCAAATAGATGGTCCGCATAGTGCTGTTCATCAAAACATCAAAGCTTTACCTGCTCTTTTATCTGATGGAAAAGTTCATAATGCAGATAAAATTATTGATATATTTGAAAGATCTGAAAAAAGTTCGATTGAATTATTTACTACTTTAGACACGTTAAAGAGATAAATTTTAATAATTGACGAAAAAACACAGGAAACTATTGACTTCTTTCGTCAATTCATAGTATAATGACGATGAAATTCAATAATAAGTGAGGTTTTATCGTTAATGATATTAGCATATATTCGTCCAGATAAGAACTTTATAGCTGCACATGAACAGTTGCAACATATAAATTCTTATGCCACTTCAAATAGCTTTGTTATTGATGATGAGTTTATAGACCAGACTTCTCAAAATAAACGTCTTTCTCAGCGTAGTGACATAACACAGTATTTTCAATCACGTCAAAAAGCAATTTTACTAGTTTATGATGTTTGGGTTTTAACTACTGATATGGAAGATTTAATCCAGATGTTTTCATGTTTACTAAAAAATGAGTTTGAAGTTCATTTTATAAAACAATCTGTCATAATGTCACAAAGTAGTAATACAATGTTAGTCTTAGGACTTATGGATCAGTTGAGACAGATTCTGCAAAATAACTCAAAGAAAGTAATTGGCAGACCAAAGGGAAGTAAATCAAACTCGAAATTTGATATTTATATAAACGAGATAATCGCATATATAAAAGAGAAAAAAAGTGTAAGTGAGATGTCAAGACTACTTAATGTAAGTAGAAGTTCATTAAAAGATTACATTGAGTCACGTGAACTTAAACAGGTAGCTTTTGGTTCATTGGTGTATGAAGCACCACTTGATGCAGAAGCACAAGTAATTAACACAATAGAGTGTCCAAACTTAAATTAGGGAGAAATAGAGATGAGTGAAAAAACAAAAGGTATAGATATACCAACACCGTGGAGAATTAAACGTTACTATGTGTATGCATTAGCAACAATAATTTCTTTAACATTACCGTGGATAATAATAGATGGAAACCATTTTTTCCTACTTTCATTTGATAAAATGAAGCTACATCTTGCTTTTATTCAGTTTGATATGCAAGAGCTTTACTTAATGCCATTTCTTCTTATGTTAATGTTTTTAGGAATCTTTGGTATGACCGTTGTTGGTGGGCGAGTCTTTTGTGGATGGGTATGTCCTCAAACTGTTTTCCGTGTGATCTATCGTGATTTAATTGAGACTAAAATACTGGGTCTTCGAGGAAGAATTAAAAACAAACAGAAAGATCCAGATATGTCCAAAACGGAAAATAAGGTGAAAAAAGTAATTGCTGTTTTACTATGGTCTGCTTTAGCTATTATCGCTGGTGCTGACTTTATCTGGTACTTTATACCACCAGAAGATTTCTTTTCATATATACAAAATCCAGCTGAACATATGACTATGATAGGTTTTGTTCTTGGTGTAGCACTATTTCTAATCTATGATATTGTTTTTCTAAAAGAGAACTTCTGTATTTATGTTTGTCCTTACTCTCGTGTTCAGTCTGTTTTATATGATGAGCATACTGTTATGGCACTTTATGATATGCACCGTGGTGGTAACATCTATGATGGGCACGAGAAACAGTTTACGAAACAAAAAGAGATTCAAGTTGCTGAGCCTCATGCTGAGTGTACTACTTGTGAGTCTTGTGTAACTGTATGTCCTACACATATTGATATTCGTCAGGGTCTTCAGCTTGAGTGTATTAACTGTTTAGAGTGTGTTGATGCTTGTACGACAGTTATGGGTAAACTTGGAAAACCTTCTCTTGTAACTTGGTCAAGTGATTATGAGATTGTTGATCAAAAAGGTAAAACTAATTTCTTCCGTCCAAAAGTTTTAGCATATGCGGCACTTCTTACGGGTATTGCTATTATACTTGGTATGATGGGTAGTACAAAAGAGCATATGCTTTTAAATATTAACAAAGAGACTCGTCTGTACTCTACAAAAGTGTTAGCAGATGGAAAAATTAGAGTAGATAACTCTTATATATTTTTACTTCAAAATACTCAAAATGAACCTATGAAGTTTTACTTTGAGATTGTTCCTCCAGAAGGGATGGAAGGTAAAATTAAAATTGTTAAACCAACTAAACCTTTTACAGCAAACCCTGATGCTAAAAAGAAAAAAATTGTAACACTTAGAACAACAGAAGTTCTAGTTACTGATCCAAGACATGATACTGTTATACCTATTGTTATCCACGCTTATGCATTAGATAAAGATGGTAAAAAGAGTGAAAAAATTTCAGTTATCAGAAACTCTACTTTTATTTTTCCAAAAGAGAGTGTTTTAAAAGCATCTAAATAATAACTGTTTAACATAAAATAAGATAAACTTTACTCAATAATATTGAGGGAGTTTATTTTGTTAAAAAAAATACTTTTATATAGTTTAGTATTCTTTGCCTTTTTGGGATTTATCGTTCTTCCACTTGTACTAAAACCACAAATAACAAAACTTTTACCTCAGTATACAGACTCAAAAATTGAAATTCAAACTATCTCTTATAATCCTTTTTTATCTAAACTAGAGCTTTGCAATGTTAGTCTGAAAAACTTGGATGATGAAGAGTTAGTCTCATTTAAAAGTTTACTCTTAAGAGTTGAGCTCTATTCACTATTTCGTTCTGCCATTCATGTTAAAACTCTTACTTTAACAGAACCAAAGATCTCACTTATTTACAATAAAGACAAAAGTATCAACCTTCTTAATATAATAAAAGAGAGTGAGGAAGTAGAACAGGAGAGTAATAGCAGTAGCACTCTTCCCCGAATAATTATAGATAATGTAGCTATAGTTAATGGTAAAATTGAGTACCAAGACTTAACAAAAAAAAGTCCATTTGAGTTTTCATTTAATCATATAGGATTTGAGCTAAAAGATATTGATACTGATGATTTTAATTCAAGTAGTGCAAAAATCAGGCTCTATACTACCCTTGGAGATGGTGGTTTTGTTGATTTTAAATCAAATGTCCTTGGATTTAAGCCATTGATGATAGAAGGTAGTTTAGATTTTGAAGCAAGTAAGCTTTATACTGAGTGGAAATATATGCAAGATACTTTAAATCTTGAAGTTGCTGATGGTAAAGTCTCTTTTCACTCAAACTACTACTTTAATATAGATGATATAAATGAAACTAAAATTAATAACTTAAATATTACTCTAGAAAATCTAAGAATAAAACCTAAAAAGTTCTATAAAGATGTACTAAATTTAGAGTATTTTGCTATAAACAATGTAACAGTTATGCCATTAAAACATAGTGTAATGGTGGAAAATATAGCTTTAAACGGTCTAAAAGTAAAAGCAAAACGCAGTAAAAATAGTAAGATAGACTGGCTAGAGTATATAAAAATGAATGCTTCTGATGAAAATATTTCAAATAGCCCTACAACTAAAGAAGAAGCACCCGCATGGGATGTCTTGATAAAAGATATAGCTTTAGAAAAGATCTCTTTAGACTTTAAAGATAGTGCTATAAAACCTTCTGTCACAACCGATATAAATGAGTTAAATTTTTATGCTAAAGAGGTGACACTCTTAGGTGAAAAAGCATTTACATATGATATGAATATAAAAATAAATGAAAAGGCTAATTGTATCTCTAAGGGAGATGTAGCCCATCAAAAACTTACCCTAAACTCTTTTACTGAATGTAAGGGATTTGATATTGTTCACTATAGACCATATATCGATAAGGCTGCTAGAGAAGCTTTAAGCACTTACAATATAAAACTACTAAATGCAGAGGCTGCATTTAGTAGTAAAATTTCTCTTAGAGATACTCAAAATGGGATAATGACAAGAGTTGAAGATACAAATATTTCTCTCTCTAAAGTAAAGTTAAATAAACGCAGCACTGGAAAAAGAGTTCTTGGATTTAAAAGTTTTGATGTTAGTGGTATAAATATAGATACAAACTTAAAAACAGTAGAAGTTAAAAAAGTAGCTCTAAATGATTTTTATGTAAATCTTAAAAAACATAAAGATAAATCACTAAATATAGAAAATTTAATAAAAGCAAAAATAGATAGAAAATCTAAAAATATTCCAAAAGAAAAATCATTTTCTGTAAAGGTAAATAAAGCTTCCCTCAATGGTGCAAGTGTTACATTTAAAGATGATTCACTTATCTTTCCAACACAAAATAAAATAGATAAAATTTATGCTAATGTATACGATATAAATCTAAAAAAATATAGCTGGCTCTCGTATAACCTTTCAATGAGAATAAATAAAAAAGGCTCTATAAAAACAGAAGGAAAATTAAGACACACTCCTCTGAAACAATATGGAAGCTTTAATATTAAAAATCTCTCTTTAATTGAGTTGACACCTTATCTTCAAGAGAGTGCTTATGTCAGAATAGATGATGGAAAGCTCTCTTTAAATGGAAAAATAAAGTATGAAAAGAGTTTAAAAGAACCAGATTTGAGAGTTGAGGGTAGTGTGAATCTTAATTCATTTTTTCTAAATGATACACATAATGATACAGTTTTACTCTCTTTAAATAAGGTAAATGTGGCATCATATACTTTTGAGCTTAATCCAAATAGAGTTCATGTAGATAATGTAGATATCGATTCTTTTTATGTAGATGCAATGATAGATGCAAATAAAACAATAAATTTTTCAACATTAGTTAAAAAGAGAGATGAGAATCTAACTCAAGAAGAAGAGACAATAGATACAAATAGTACTGCACCTACTTTTCCTTTTAGAGTTTTACGAATAAATGTTGCCTCAGGAAGTGCAAAATTTGCAGATTACTCAATTCCACTAAAGTTTAGTACACATATTCATGATTTAAATGGTGCAATATACTCAATCTCTAATACCCCTGGGGATACTACATATATTGATATATCTGGAGAAGTAGATAAGTATGCTTCAACAAGATTAAAAGGGAGTATTGATAGTGAAAATCCTAAGGCTTATACAGATTTAGAGTTTAACTTCAAGAATCTGAATTTAAACTCATTTAGTGGATATAGTGCTACTTTTGCAGGACATGAGATAGAGTCTGGAAAGCTCTACTTAGATTTAGGTTATGATATTTTAGACTCTAGACTTCATGGTTCAAATGTAGTAATGATTAAGCAGATGAAACTTGGAGCACAGAGTACAGATGAAAATGTAACAGTTCTACCTCTTGGATTTGTGATAGGCTTGCTTGAAGATAGTGATGGAATCATTGATATTGATATGCCAGTTGAAGGAGACCTCGATAATCCTGATTTTAAATATGGAACTCTTGTTTGGAAAACCTTTGGAAATCTAATGCTAAAAGCAGTTACTTCTCCTTTTGCATTTTTAAGTTCAGCAATGGGAATTGATGGAGAAGCTTTAGAATTTATAGCTTATGATCCTGGTAGTAGTGCTATTTCTCCTCCTCAAAGGGAAAAACTTGATCAAATCTCGAAGATGATGCTTACAAAACCAAAAATTCAGTTAGTTGTAGCAGGTACTTACGACACTATAAGTGATAAAAAAGCAATCCAGTTAAAAAAACTGATAGCACTCTCTATGGAAAAAAGTGGTGAAAAAAATATAAAAGATCATCAAAGTGTTATGAATATAGACTTACTAGAAGATATATATAATGAAGCACGAGATGATGATAAAATAAAGAAACTTAAAAATAAGTTGAGTAAAGAGTTTAAAGATGAAGCTTATGAGCGAGCTTATTATAATGAACTAATAGATATCTGTATAGATATTCAGGTTGTAACAGATGAAGAACTAATGGCATTAGCAGAGCAGAGAGCTAATAAAATAGTTGTTTATTTGATTGAAGATAGAATGGTTGAAGCTCAAAGAATAACAAAAAAAGCAGCTACACTTTCACAAGATATAGGTGAAGAGTCAGTTAAAGTTAATATGGAAATAGAAGTAAAATAACTTTTTGGTATAATTGCATTTTCAATTTAAGATTATTCAAATATAAAGGATTTAGATGTTCAGTATATCTAAATATAAAACATATACAAAAGGTTTACTAGCAAGTATAGTAGTAGCTATTCTTGCTACTACTGTGACACACTTTATCTCTTTTAGTACAGCAACAGTTGCAATCATTTTAGGAATGATTGTAGGAAATATATTTTTTAAAACTTTTCATACAGATGAGCCCGGATTTAAAAATGGTGTGAAGTGGGCAGAGAAAGACTTACTTATGTTTGCTATTGCACTTATGGGGATAAACCTTAACTTTACAATGTTGGCAAACCTTGGTGTTAAAACTATTTTAATTATTGTTTTGGGAATGGTGTTTACAATCTTTATGGGTATTTTGCTTGGAAAACTTTTCAAATTAAACCCTAAACTATCTCTCATGATAGGGATTGGAAATGGAGTATGTGGAAGTTCAGCAATTGCTGCTACATCTGGAGTGGCTAAGGTTCAAAGTAATGATATAGGCATCAGTATAGCACTTGTAAACCTTATGGGAACGATAGGTATATTTTTAGCACCTGCTTTAGCACATATGTTAGGCTTTAGTGATATTCAAGCTGGAATTTTTACAGGAAATACACTTCAAGCTGTTGGACAAGCTGTTGCAGCTGGTTTTAGTATCTCAGATGAAGCAGGGCACTATGCAACTGTTGTTAAGATGGGAAGAGTTTTACTTCTTGTGCCTCTTGTTCTAATTTTAATATATATAGCAAAAAAAGAGAGTCAAAAAGATGGTGAAGAGATAGAAGGAAAAACAAAAGTAGGTGTTCCTTCTTTTATCTTATGGTTTGTAGGTTTTTCTATTGTGGCATCACTTGGGTGGTTACCAAAAGAGGCTGAAACATTTATCTCAACTTTTAGTCACTATATCACACTTATAGCAATGAGTGCCATAGGTTTGATGATACATTTTGGAACGATTATGAAAACTGCTGGAACAGCATTTAAAGTCTCATCACTCTTGTTCGCACTTCAGTTAATGTTTAGTGCTTTGCTTATTAGTATGCTCTAAGAGAAGATAGAACTTTTTAAGGGCACTCTTTAGGATAAAACTATATAATTTATAAAAATAGTTTCTAAAGGAGTTAAAGTAATGTCTCATTTACCTAGTACACTTAACTCCTTTTGGCTATGGCGTGAAGTCTCATCAAAACTTGGTGTTTCAAATCCTGCTTACAAGTACTGGAAAAATACACCAAATTTAAAACTCAATAATAAATATGTCTTTGTAAAAAAAGACACCCTTCCTCAAAAGCACCTTCATATTCAAGAGATATTAACAGATCTTTCAGGGCATCTTCCTATTAAATTTGCTTCAGATCAACTTCATGTAAATGAGCATATCTTCTCTTATGAAAAAATGAGACTCTATCGGGAGTTTGAGTATAAATTTGTTGAAGATGTTAAGTTTGTAAATATCAAAAAATTTTTTAGAGAAAATGGAATAAGAGTAGCTAAAAACTCTATTGTACAACTTGGGAAAATGAAAGATTTAGAGATAACTCCTGAATCAACTTTTTATCGTCTTAAAGATGATTATGCAATAGTAGTATATGACTAATGAATACATTTTTTATAGAGTTTCGGGATCCACTTTTTTCTATAATTGTTTTTTTTGTTATTATTTTTATGATAACTTTTTTCTCCTATTGGTGGGGAAGATACAGAAGAAAAGAAGATACTCGATATCTAGATAGATTTTTAAAACAGTTTCATACCTTGCCTTCCAAGGATGAACTCACAGTAATGATATCAAGTGGTGAGTTACCAGAAAAATCATGGTTACTTCTTGCTAGCTCATATTCTAAAAATGGAGACTACGAGAAGAGTATAGAGATATATAATGAGATGTTAAGAGTGGGAAGTGCTAATGTTAAAGAGACGATGTTTTTACTTGGTAAGACATATTTTAAAGCAGGGTTTTTAGAACGTTCAAAACAGATATTTTTGGAAATAGTTAAAAAAAACCCTAGAACACCTCAGGCCTTACACTATCTTTTACTTGTGTATGAGTATATGAGAGATTACAGTTCTGCATTAGAAGTTTTAGAACCGTTAGATGAATTAAATGAAGATGTTACAAAAGAGAAAGTATATCTTAATGTTTTAACACTTCTATCAAAAAATGAACTATCAAATGATGAAAAAATGCAGCTTCTTATAGACTTATACAAAAAAAATCATCAATTGAGCTATCTAATATTTGAGTATCTATTTCGTGTAAATCCTGAGTTAGCATGGGAAAATTTTGATAACTCAAAGAGTGCATTATTAACGGATATACTATGGCGGATTGATTTTAAAGATTTGAATTTAGATATAATATCACAAAATGGCTATTTAAGAGAACTCTACAGTGCTAGAGGTGATATAGATCTAGCACAGTCAAGTTCAATTTTTGAGTTTGATGTTCTTATTAAGCTTAACTCAAAAGCGAATGCGACACTTAGTTTTGAGTATATATGTGATAGCTGTAAGGTTGTTTATCCTTTTATATTTCATCGTTGTACATCGTGCCATTCGATAGATACTGCCATAGTTGAGTGGACTCTCACAAAGGATTATCATACAGATTTTAGCGAAGAGAATAACTCCTTTCAGTAGGGAAAAGTTATTAATTAAAAAGAGAGGGAGATATGAGTAAAAGTATAGAAAAATTAGAAAAAAGAATTGGTTATGAGTTTAAAGATAAGAAGCTCATTATCGAAGCGCTGACACACAAGAGTTATAAGCAGCCCTACGATAATGAGCGATTAGAATTTTTAGGTGATGCAGTACTAGATCTTATTGTGGGAGAGTACCTTTTCACTAAATTTAGAAGCTCAGATGAAGGAAAACTTTCTAAAATAAGAGCCTCTCTTGTGAATGAAACAGGCTTTGATAAATTAGCACGTGCTCTTGAGCTTGGGGCATATTTACTTCTTTCAAATGCAGAAGATAATAATGGCGGACGTGAAAAATCATCTCTTCTCTCAAATGCTTTTGAAGCAATAATGGGAGCTATTTATCTTGAAGCAGGTCTAGAAACTGTTAACAAGATTGCTATTGATCTCATCGAAGCAAACTATGAAGAGATATCTTTAGACTCTCTTTTTCGGGATTTTAAAACAACACTTCAAGAGCTGACACAAGCAAGATTTGGAATTACTCCAGAGTATAAAGTTTTAGCAAGTCGTGGACCTGATCACCTTAAAGAGTTTGAAGTAGGTGTATTTATAGAGAGTAAAGAGTATGCAAGAGCAATAGGAAAGAGTAAGAAAATTGCACAGCAAATAGCTGCAGAGGCAGCAGTTGAGTTACTAAAGAAGGAAAAATAGTGAATAGTTTTGGAATGAAATTACGTTTTAGTACATTTGGTGAGTCACATGGTAAGGCACTTGGTTGTCTACTTGATGGTGTTCCTGCTGGGTTAAAGATAGACGAAGCGTATATACAAAGTGAACTAGATCGCCGTAAACCTGGAAAGAGTGAGTTTGAAACCGCTCGTAAGGAAGCAGATTGTGTTGAAATACTAAGTGGTGTGTTTGAAGGCTTAAGTACTGGAACCCCAATAGCTATGATAATTTATAATACAAATCAAAAATCTAAAGATTATACAAATATTAAAGATGTGTTTCGCCCAGGTCATGCTGATTTTACTTATTTTCATAAATATGGAATAAGAGATTATAGAGGTGGAGGAAGAAGTTCCGCACGTGAGACTGCTGCTCGTGTTGCCGCTGGTGCCATAGCAAAGCTGATGTTAGCGGAGTTAGATATAGAAGTTTTAAGTGGTATTAGTGAGGTTGCAGGGATTCAATCAGAAAGTTTTGATTATGAAAAAGCAAAAAGTAGTCTGATTTATGCACTTGATAGTTCAAAAGAGCAAGAGCAAAAAGATGCTATACTAAAGGCTAAAAATGAGCATGACTCTGTTGGTGGAGTTTCTCGTATTTTAATTAAAGGTGCTCCTATAGGGCTTGGACAGCCTCTCTACTATAAGCTTGATGGTGTTCTCGCTGATGCTATGATGGGATTAAACGCAGTTAAAGCTGTTGAAATCGGTGATGGAGTTCTTAGTTCACGAGCTTTAGGTTCACAAAATAATGATGAAATTCGTTCTGATGGATTTGAGACGAACCATTCTGGTGGAATTCTTGGAGGAATTAGTAATGGGGACGATATTGTTTTAAATGTTTACTTTAAACCAACTCCATCTATCTTTAAAACGCAGCATACAGTTACAACAGCGAACGAAGAAGTAGATTTCTCACTAAAGGGTAGGCATGATCCTTGTGTGGCAATTAGAGGTACCGTAGTGTGTGAATCCATGGCCGCTTTAGTAATTGCAGATATGCTTTTATTAAATATGGGTTCAACAATTGATGGTGTAAAAAAATACTATAAATAAAGGAGAGAATTATGAGTGAGATTTACAAAGATGAAGTAACAGATGAGTGGTATTTTTCTCAAGATAGTTATATCCTCAGTGAAACTGATGAAAAAGGAATAATCCTTTATGCAAATGATATTTTTTGTGAATTAGCAGGTTATAGTCGTGAGGAGCTAATTGGTGAACCTCATAATATCGTACGACATAGTGATATGCCAAAAATAGCTTTTTCTGGACTTTGGGATGATATTCAGTCTAAAGGTTTTTGGACAGGAATAGTAAAAAATCGTAGGAAAGATGGTGGATGTTACTGGGTCAATGCAACAGCCCTTCGTCGCGTAAAAAGTAATGGTGAAGTGACATATCTATCTATCAGAAGAGTACCTGATAGAAAAGATGTTGAAGCTTGTACTACACTCTATGCGGAATTAAAATCTCAAGAGTAGCTGTTAGTAAGTTTTTAATCCACCAAGAGATTCTATAATATCTGGAATCTCTTTATCTAGTTGATTTATTTTTTCTAACTTATCTTTGTCTGTAATATTAAGTGCGGCAGCCCAAGCATTTAGCGTTGGCATACCTATAACTATTTTATTTTCACCTGGTTTTATATAGGCATACATAGAACATGGTGCAAATATAGCTGCTTTTGGGAGAGGGTTCTTTCCATCAAAAATAGTATATGAAAATGGTATATGACAGAGAGACCATACTACATATTGATCATAATCAGGTAAAACATCTTCATCTGTATTGAGACTATATTTCATATTGTAAAAACCAGCTATTATATAACCTTTTCTTTCAAATGCACCCTCAAATATCTCTTGAAACTCATCAAAAAAATCATCTATATCTTCTGGTTCTTCAAAAGGAATTTCAAATGTCATCATACTGTTTTTTGCATAGCCATGAAGTTTAGTATATGTTTTAGTTACATTATATGTTTTTTCTATTTTAGCATCAAGAGGTTCAAACATTTTTATAAAACTTTTTCTTACATCTTGATTTGAAATTTGCAGTATATCTAGAGCGGCTTCAGGCATTATGTGTGTTATAACAGTTTTACCATCACTTTTTTTTCTATAAATAACAAGATTAAAGGGGGTAAAACCTCCAAGTTTTGGTTCTTGATTGAAGAGAGGTCTTGCAAGGTTGTCATTTATAAGAGATGAAAAAGAGAGCTGTTCTAAAGAAGTTTTCCCTACTTGTTGTATATAAACATTTTGTACATTATGATGAGCATCATTAACATAGAAGCCAATATCTTCTAAAGGTTTTTGAGTAAAATCAAAAAATTCTTTATCTGTATTCTCATTTGTTGATTCAAGTGTATATTCAACTGCTAGTTTGTCATTAGCACTTGGAGTAAACTTATCTGATGCACCAAGAGAACTGAAAAGGGCAAGAGTTATAGATAGAGATAGAAGTGTTTTTTTAATCATTGTTGTTCCTTGTAGTAAACTAAAAAAACTGAGATAGAGTTTCTTTAGTTTAGTACAAATTATGTCTGAGAAGCTTCTCAGACATAATAATAGAGATAATTACTCAGTCATATCTTTAATAATTGTTTCAATCATACCTTGAGCTGCACGAAGAGGTTTAATAGACTCTTCATCTTCTATATCAAGTGTAGTAATCCAATTTTCAACAGATAAAAATCCTAGGTGCATCTGATTTTCACCAGTTTTTTTGTAAAGATAGAATGAACATGGAGCCCAAGCACCAGCTTCTGGGTGAGTTTTTGATACTGGATAAATTACATCAAATTTACAGATAGAGTATGTATGAAAGAAATCATAAACACCTGTATATCCAGCATCATCAAAAATTTCTTCTTGAAGGTTAGTATAGTTTGGTAGTAAGAAACCTAATGGCTCTAGTTCCCCTTCAAATTCAGCTTCAAAATCTTCAATATAATCTTCAGGAGCTTGACCATCTAAATCTAATTCAACAACAAAGTCTGTTGCAAGTGTCTTATTTGGAAACTTAACTGTATAGTTTAACTCTTTGAAGTCACCATTTGGCATAGCTGCTTTAAGACCTTTGTGAATTAACTCAGCATAAGCAATTAAATCTGGATCAGTTACAGGAATACCTGTTGCTCTAGCCATACCGTTAATACTTAGAGTAGAGATGTTCATAGTTTTAGCTTCATCGTCAGACCATATTGACATTGTTAAAGGAGTTAGTGCACCAAACTTAGGATACTTTTTAACTAGTTTAAAAGTTAAGTCATTATTACTAAACATAGCAAGATTATAAACTTTATAGTGAAGTTTTCCAAATCTTAAACCAAAAGGCTTATTCATATCATTATTTCCTGCTATAGTAAGCCCAACACCGTCAAAACCAGCTTCGATAGCTTTAGTAGTTACTGCTCCATCTGCATTAGGTGCACTAAATACTTGTACATCTTGGATTTTTTTTGGTGCTGCTGGAGCAACTGTAGTTGTATTACAACCAACTATTGACATTGCTACTAAAGCAGCCATTACTAGTGAATATATTTTTTTCACATTTATTCCTTTTATTGATATATTAATTGGTAATACTTTATCATCATTTAGATATAAATAATATTAATGATTTGATATTTTTACCATATCGTCTATTTTTATCTCACCTGTGTGTGAAATAACCTTTGCAAATATTCCTCTGTCATTTTTAAGAAGCTTTGGAAGCTTTGAATTAACACTTGAAAGCCCTTGGCAAAGTGTACAGTTTTGTGTAATTTCTAACTCAATTCCAGATATAAAAAGTCTCTCTCCCTCAACCAAGCCATAGGGATTTATATCTATAAGTATATTTTCGCCAAGTGAGCCAGTTTCTATATCTATACCATGCTCTTTAGTTAAATTATAACTATCTATAGACGTTAATAAAATAGCTCTTTTCTCATTTTTTGAGTAGAATTTATCACCTATAATACCGAGGCTATCTACCGTTATTTTGTTTACATTTTGGCGAGTTTTATTTTTATCAGCTTTAGTGATAAATAATTTTAGTACTTTACCGTGCATATTTTCTCTTATCTATAATTTTATCTGTGTTCTCTTTTTCTATCATATGTTTTTATAGCCTTATCAAGGTAAATACTGTTTGAAAAAAGTAGATTTTGAGATAAGAGTGATAAAAGATATACAAAGATATTTTTCATTTGAAGTGACCTTGTGGTGAGAGGGAGATAAGAAGCACAGGTGTGCTTCTTAAGGTTATCAGTAAATAATTACTTGATTTTACCTTTTCCTTTACCTGTCTTACCTTTACGGTCAGTATATTTCATAAGAACTTTATCGCCTTTTTTGAAATCACCTTTAAATTGAAACTTAAAGATAGGGTTTTTAGATAAAAATTGACTTGTTGATGCATCCATTACAGTTTCACCATTCACAGTCGCAGAGATATGAGTGATGAAGTTTGCATCTTCTCTATTACCTGTTTTCTTTTCCATTTGGTTGTATGTACTCATTGCATGTTTAGCCATTGCTTTAACTTTTACAACACCATTTTTTAATTTTGCTTTTACTTTAATACCAGCCATTTTAATTCCTTCTGTTTTATTATTTTAATATGGGAGAAGGGATTAACCTTCACATCCACCAAGTGCAACATCTAAAGTCTGTTTAGCAGCATAAAGCTTGCCATCTTGACCTTCAACAACAACTGTAATCGTTCCTGGTTTACCCATTTTGATTTTGATGTCATAGTTGTTTACAGAGTATTTGTTTACAGTATAAACAATAACTGCTGATTCAGGGTTAGCATCTTGAAAAACAGCAATAGTTTTTGCAGAAATATCTGTTGAAAAATTAACAGGGATAGCTCCACCAGAACTAGCAACAGCTTTTTTACCACTATTGTAAGCTTCACCAGCCGCTTTTAAAAATACACTGTCATTTTCAATTAAATCTGTTGTTCCATACATTGCTTTGATTGCATCATCAACTGTATGTGCACTCCAAACAGCAGGCTTTGATTTTCTAAAGTCTTCTGCTCTAACACTTGCAGGTACTACACTTAGTGCTAATGCACCAAGTACTATTGTTTTAAAAAATTTTCTTCTTTCCATAATTAATTCCTTTGTTTTATTTACCGTGAACTAAGTAGTCTACTACTAGTTTAAAATTGGCATCAGATAGATCTGATCCACCTTTAGCAGGCATACCGCCTTCTGTTCCATGAATACCATTTGCATAAACTTTATCCATACCTTTTGCAGTATAACCAGCCCATTCTGCACTTCCTGGTGAAAGGAATGCTGAGTGACACATTGAACATGTATTTGCATATACGGCTTTAGGATCAATTTTTTTCTCAGCTTTATCACTTTTTGGTAGATCTCTTTGTGTTGACATTGGTGGTGTAAATGCAGATATACCAGCACCTTGAATACGTTTAGTGTTTGCACTCTCTTTTTGACAATCTTTCATACAGCGAACTGCACCTTGATTGAGATTTTGAGCACCAAAGTTAGCAGCATTTGCATAAAATTTACGAACATTATCTAAACCATTTGGACCATCTATCTTTGGTTCAAAACCATTTACATTCGGCATTTTTATTTTTAGAAATTTTTCACGATCAAGTACATACTCATCATCTACTTCTTCACCATCAACAATAATTTCATTTATATTTAACATATAAGCAGTTAAAGCATAAACTTGATCATTAGTTAATGATTTTGAGAATGGATGAGGCATACCATCTCTTATGTACCACCACATAGTACTTACTTGAGGCCAGTATGAACCAAATACACGTGTAGGACCATCAGCCTGTGGATCTTTCCATCTGTTGTTTGTAAGTGTTTTTTGTAACTCTTCACCATTTCCTTTTGAAAGTGATGGGTAACCACCTCCACCAGAACCAAAGTCACCATGACACATTACACATTTAGCTTCGTATATCTCTTCACCATCTTCAACAGAACCACTACCTTCTGGTAAACCAGTTCCATCAGGCATTACATCTTTATCCCAAGCTTTTATCTCATTAGCAGTTGGAGCACGACCATTAAAAATCTCTGGTGCATCTGCTGCAACTTGAGGATTTACATAATAAGGACCTGTCTTATCATTTGATACTGGATAAATAACACCACCATCAATTGTAACTTTACCATTTACACTGCTAACACCAGTTGGTTCAGCACCATTTTGCATACAACCTACTGTTAGTACTGCCATTGTTACTGCTACTGAAGCAGATATAATTAATTTACGATCTAATTTGAACATGATTTATCTCTCCTGTAGCTGTTACTTCCCAAGTCTCTACCGCATTTCTATGGTATACAGACTCAACACCCATAACACCAACTTCTTGGTCAATTGTAGGCTGAATATATCCAGCATCATCAATCGCACGTGAAGTAAGTAAAAGTGTTTCACCTTTTTTATATGTATGCATATAAGACCAACGAGTCCATGATTTTGGAAGTACTAAACCTTTAAGCTTAGCTTCTACATAGTTTTTCCCACCATCTAGTGATAAGTCAACATTAGTAATAGTACCCATTCCAGACCAAGCAAGACCTTCTATTTCAACGATGTCACCATCTTTAAGGTTTGTCCAAGGAATCTCTGGAGATGGAGAAGTTACTGTAGAGTTTACTTCATTTGCATAGAAATGTTGTACAGCAATACCAGTTGGTTTAAGTGCTGTATATTTTGAAGTTTCTTCTTTGGCATACCAAGGTTCAGTAGCAAACTCTAAACGTTTAAGCCATTTAACCATTAAGTTACCTTCCCAACCTGGAAGAAGTAGTCTTACTGGGTAGCCTTGTTCAGGACGAAGAGCTTCACCATTTTGTCCCCAAACAATCATAGCATCATCAAGAACTTTATCAATAGGAACAGAACGTCCCATTTCCGAGTTGTCTGAGCCTTCAGCAAGCATCCATTGTGCTTCTGGTTTAAGACCTAAATCAGCAAGGATTGTCTTAAGATATACACCAGTCCATTCAGCTGAACTCATAAAACCTTTAGCAAATTGAACAGAGTTAAACTGTGGCCCTCTCCACTCTTGTCCACCATTTGCTGGACACTCGATAAAGTGTGTACGAGTTACACTAGGGTATTTTTTTAACTGTTCTAGTGTAAGAACAATAGGCTTTTCAAGTAAACCATGGATCATTAAACGATACTCATTAGGATCAACATGTGCAACACCACCATGTGAACGTGAGAAAAATAGACCATTTGGTGTTATGATTCCCATTGATTCATGGATTGGAGTTACAGCGATTGATGCACGAAAGTTTCCTGATGCTAATAACTTAGTATATCTTCTTGTTACTGTATGCTCATATGCAGAGGGAATACCATAAAGATTTTTCGTTATAGGGTCACCCCATTTTTGCCCCCACGGTACATGGTGCATGATTGCTGGATCATCAGCTCTTGCATTTGAAGATATTAGAGATGTTCCAGCTATTGCAGTTACAGATAGTGCAGCTGTTTTTCTGAAAAAGTCTCTTTTATTTAAATCAATCTCTTGATTAGATTTTTTATTATCCACATTTTCTCCTTTTTTGATATTATTATTTCTTATATTTAGATTAATATACAACTTTGATTTGTGATAAACAAAGCCTTTACCATCACATTATGCCATTTTATACTTAATAGTAAATATAAACCTGTGAGTATTATACTAAAAAGTGAGATAAAAATGTGATATACTGGGTTATATAGAAAGTGGGAGTTACTAATTGAAACAGAGGATTAAGATAATATTTAGTAATATTTAAAAAAGTAATTATTGTTATTTTACTAGGTTATTTTTAATAGTAAATTACTTTTTTATAATGCCTAAAATAAGATAAGTACTATTTTTTTTATCCATATAAAATGGAATAATAAACTCTTCATGAATAATATCTTTAATATTTTCATCATTAAAATAGATAGACTTTTTATATTTATTGGCTTTTGTTGGAATATTAATGATGATGGTATCTAGATACATCTTAAAAGCTTTTGTAGCAGAGTAATCCTCTGCCATATAAGTTTCTAGTATCTCTTTTAGTTGAGACTCAAAAAGTTCAGAGCATATAATCTTCATAACTGAGCCTTTTTTTTCAACCAAGTATTTATATCTTGCATACTTTGTAAATAAGGCTTAAAATACTCTTTTTTAAGATATTTTTCTAGCTCTTTTTGCATATTTAGCTGAACTTTTGTATCTATAGTTGACATCTACTCTTGTTCTACTAGTGGTTTTTTACCATAAAGAGCATCTACTTCTTCTGATAACATTTTGATATCATCAA
>Ga0256826_1000381_pt1 | contig 26830 bp, 27 predicted proteins | sample CV79metaG_FD_185975 | JGI IMG/M metagenome (GOLD analysis project Ga0256826, IMG submission 185975) | Hydrothermal vent microbial communities from East Pacific Rise, Pacific Ocean - CV79 | ecosystem: Environmental > Aquatic > Marine > Hydrothermal vents | place: Pacific Ocean: East Pacific Rise...
ATTATCTGCGGAAGTAATAATTTTAGCAAGTGAAAAACGAGAGATTCCATTTACAGTAGAAAAGCGAGATTTAAAATCTAAATCTGAAAATATATATTATATGTATGGAGTCCAAAAAGTTATATCAAACGGAAAGTTAAATATAAAATTTAAAGAAGTTCCTGATATTCAAGAGTTTTCAAATCAAAATAGTTTGAAATTTATTAGAAAAAATTCAACGGGAACATATCTTTTTTATAATTTATCAAATAAAAATATTATTGAGAAATCTAACAATTTAAGTAAATTGGATTTTATTCAACTGGTTTCGCCAAGTTGGAATAGAGGTCGAAAACTCAAATGAAACTATCTGAAATAATAAATATTTTAGGATTAAATTCAGATTTAATATCAGATATTGAAATATCGAAAATTAATACTTTAAAAGATGGTAAATATGGTGAAATATCTTTTTTAGAAAATGAAAAATATCTAAAAGATTTATCGAAAACCAAAGTTTCAGCGGTGATTTTATCAGAAAAGCATATGAAATATTTACCAAAGAATATTTTACCTTTAGTGTCAGATAATCCATATATAGATTTAGCACAGCTTAGTAAATATTTTTCTTCTGAAATTGAAATTAGTTCCGATAAAAGAGTTTCTCCCAAAATTGGAAAAAATAGCACAATATCTAATAATGTATTTATAGGTTCGTCGGTTGAAATTGGTAACAATGTAAGAATTATGCATAACTCTTATATTGGAGATTGTGTTAAGATTGGAAATAATACTATTATATACCCAAATGTAACAGTATATAAAGATACTATTATGAAAAATAATGTTATAATTCACAGCGGTTCGGTTATTGGTAGTGATGGCTTCGGTTTTGCAACTACAAATAGCGGAGAGCATATTAAGATTTATCAAAATGGAAATGTCATAATTGAAGATGATGTTGAAATTGGTTCTAACACTTCTGTCGATAGAGCAGTTTTTAACTCTACAATTATTCGTAAAGGTGCTAGAATAGATAATCTTGTTCAGATTGCTCATAATTGTGATATTGGGGAAGGTAGTGTATTAGCTTCTCAAGTTGGAATCGCTGGTTCTACTAAACTTTATAGAAATGTTGTTATGGGCGGACAAAGTGGCTCAGTCGGACATATACAGATTGCTCCTTTTTCCACAATTTCAGGAAAAGCTGGAGTTACAAAAACCATCTCAAAAGGTGGAAAGATTTGGTCAGGCTATCCAATATTTGAACATAAAGATTGGTTAAAGCTACAAGGACGAATATCTCGATATTTCCAAAAAAATAAAGGAGTTTGAAAATGGCTAGAGAATTTACATTAAATAAAGAAATTACTTTGAATGGAACAAAAAGCGGAACTATTAAAGTTGGTGAGCTGACTGAACCATACGGAAAAACAACTGATGCAGTTGTTTCAATCGCAATCTCTTTAAGTGAAAGCGAAAGTGATTGGAAAATTCATATTCCTTATTCTAATTTAGATGAGGTTATTCAAGCTTTACAAGAAATGAAAAAATAGGAGTTTAAAATGAGAAGAAAAAATGTTGATTTAGTAAAACTTTCAGAAGAAACTAAAAAATTAACTGCGATGATTGTTGAAGATGAAAAAGAGGCGAACAGACTTTTAAGTGCTACTTTTTCAAACTTCTTTTCAGATGTCTATTCTACTTTTAACGGTAAAGATGGTTTAGAAATTTACAAAGAGTACAAACCTGATGTTGTGTTTGTTGATATTATTATGCCAGAAATGGACGGAATTGCTCTATCTCGAAAAATCAGAGAGATTAACCCAACTCAAATTATCGTGGTAATTTCTGCGAGTAACGATATTACAAAAATTTCTGAGACAATTGAAATTGGTGTAAATAGCTTTATCCAGAAACCAATAGATACAGATAAAATCATTGAGCTTTTAACTGCAATCACTGATATTCTTAGAAGAAGAATGAAAATTGAAACTAAAACTTTTTCAATCAGTCTTCCTTTAGATGTTTATGATGTTGTAAATCAAGCAGCAAAAGCTGAAAGTATTTCTAAGAATGCTATTGTAATTCGTTCTTTAAGAAAATTTTATAAAGATATTTTGATAGCTCCAAAATCTTAGATTTTTTTAGTTAATGGAACTGACTAAATAAAGAGATTATCAGGTAAAGCCCGATAATGACAATAGCCCTCCATCTTCGTGCTTGACACGGAGATCTACTTTAAATTTTGTTCTATCTGTTTAGTCAGTCCCTAGTTGATAGCTAAAAAATATTTCCGTCGTTTTGAACGAATATGAGAAATCTTTAGTAATTAGCTTTTATATTAATGCCACAAACGAGTTCCAAAATATGCCATTAGAATTGTTCCAATAAGATTTAATCCAATATTCGCAAAAGCCCTACCAAATTCTCCACCTTCTAATAAAAGTAAAGATTCATAAGCAAAAGTTGAAAAAGTTGTTAAAGCTCCTAAGAATCCAGTAATTAAAAAAGTTTTGATGTAAATTGGAATTTGATAGTTTTGAATATATCCGAATAATACCCCTATAAAAAAGCTACCAATTAGATTGACCGCTAAAGTTCCTAGAGGTAAAGAGAAAAAAGTTACCGAATTATTTACAAGTCCGTTTAGGTAGAGGCGGAGGTTTGCACCAAAAAAACCACCAAAACCTACGGCTAGAATTGTTTCAATTTTCACGGAATAAGTTGCAAACTATTTAAAAATTGAATTGAATTTGATTCAAAAACTGTAACTAGGAAAAGTGCCAAAGCAAGGAAAGGGATAAAAGGAGCTTCCTCATTTTTGATAATTAACATAATTGGAATTGCCAAAACTGCTGATAAAAATATTGTGAGAGTTCCCAAAGGGATTCCGACCATCGCTCCGATTGTTCCCGCAATCATAATATCGCCCTCGCCCATCGCTTCTTTGTTTGCAAAAAATGAAACATAAAATCTTAATAAAGAAAAAGCACCTGCAAAAATCAAAGCATTTTCAAAATTAAACATAATTGAGTCAAGTTTCAAAGGATAAATTATCGCCAAAGTTAAAGCTAATAAATTCAAACTGTCTGGAACAGCTTTCAATTTGTAATCGATTACAGACAAAGCTAAAAGAGTTGAAAAAATTGCTGAAACGAGAAAAAACTCTTGAGAAATTCCAAATTTCAGATAGAGTAAAACAAACATTACACCTGAAGCAACTTCAACTATTGGATACTGAATCGAAATATGCGAATTACAAAATGAGCATTTACCCTTTAAAAATAGCCACGAAAATATTGGAATATTATGGTAAATTTTTAATTTAACTTGGCATTTCGGACAATGTGAAGATGGAAATACTATCGATTTATTTTTTGGTACTCTAAAAATAATCACATTTAAAAATGACCCAATTGAGATTCCAAGCAAAAATATAAAAAGAGTTTCTAGAATCATTTTTGACTCCACACTATTTTCGCTTTTCCGCTTAATAAAATTATTTCAGCAAAACTTTTTTCAGAGTTTTTGGTAATCTTGACTTTTGCATTATCTATTTCAATCAAGTTATCACCTTGTGAAACTGTGTATATTTTGCCAATTCTCATATTTGTATCCTTTTCAAAATCTTCATATCCTCCGCTGATAATTGTATTTCCATCAAGATTTACCTCATCAACTTTTTCATCATTTTTATCTTTATCTTGGCTTTGATTTAAATCTGAACTATTTATATCAGATATTTGAGTTTCTTCTTTTTCAGAATTATCATTATCATCTTTTGTCGTTACAGTTATATTTGAGTCGGTTCTGATTTCAGGTTGAGATGAATTGCTCTCATTTGAACTGCAACCCATAATTAGAAATGAAATTGAGATTATAAATATTTTCAACATTTTATATTTTCTCCTAAAAAACTAAACTATGAGAATTTAACGGAATTTCTAACTCAAAATTAATTGACTTATTATTTTTTAGATATGTTTTAACTGTTGCTTTCTCGCCATTTAAATAAATCTTTGGAAAATATATCTCTCTATTATTTACAGTCAGGTTAATATCTATAAACTCTGTATTTGAAGTAATCTTAATTTCGGAAATATCTCCATTATCAGAAACCACTTGCTCACCTTGAATAATAATCTTATCTTGAATCATTGTCACTTTCACAAAATCAAGTTCTGAACTTATATCTAGAATATTACCAACTTTTGCCAAAACTGTACCAGCATTTGAAATTTGAACTTTTGTATTATCTAAAGAATAGGTTCTATTTCCATCATCAGAAAATATTGAATCTTTTGGAAAATTGATAGAAATATTTTTGACATCTCCATTGCTATTTTCAATAGTGAGCTTTTCGCCAAAATCAGTTTCTTCAATATCTACAATATTAAAACTATTTGATGTTTTTTGTTCAGTCTCTTCCGATGAGGTATTCTCTGAATTATTAGAATTATTAGTCTCTGTATGATTTCCATTATTAGAATTTGTATTTTCAGATGAAGAGCTGTCAGAATTAGTGTCACCTCCAGTTTCTACAACTTCTACCACATATTTATTAAAAGTCATATCTGCTATTTCACTAATATTATTTACATCATCAATTCCTACCGCTTTTAAAGTTGTCGTTTCTGTAAAGATTAAAGCTTCACTATATTTGTAGGATTTCAGAGAGGGAGTTGCCCCATTTAAAGTATAGTAGATTTGAGATAAACTATCTGAAAGAGATATTGAAACTGTTGTAGAATTATTAAAATCTCTATTTCCTGTAATAACAGGTTTTTCTGGTGCTGTATTATCTACGGTAAAACTAATTTTATTTATAGATGAATTCACTTCATTATTATTTGATGCGATAACTGAAAGGGTATGAATGCCATCATTGAGTTTTGATATATCAATTCCTTTAGAAATATCATTTTCAAATGAATATGAAGAGTTGTTGTCAAACCTATAATAGTAATAAATATTATCTCCACTTTTTGAAATGGTAACTCGAATCTCGCCTACTTTTTCAGAATTAATTAACGAGCTATTATTTAAAGATAATGATTGAGCTTCAATAATATTATTTATTGGTTGATTGTGTATCACAAAAGATTTTTCATCTGAACGATTCCCAACTCTGTCGTAAGCTACAAATTTAAATGTTGTTTCATTTTGAGTCAGATTTAAAATTAATGAGTTATTTGAATCTGTTCTTAAATCTGAATCTGTCGGATTTTTTCCATTTAAAGTATAAAATAGTTTTATATCTTTTGGAGTCTCATTATCAACTGCGGACAGTTTAATTTTAACTTGACTTCCCAAACAATTATAAATTTTATTTTCAAAAATACAGCCGTCTGACAATATTTGATATTCCAAGTTTTTAGGTGGATTATTATCAATTACAAAATCTAAACTCTGAATTTCCGTCGAATTATTAACCTCATCAACTGCCAAAAATCTTAAAGTAGCAGATTCTGAAATTTCAACATCTCCAAAATTTGAATTTAATAAATTCGGTATGCTATTATCTAAAGTCCAGATTATTTTAGGTGAAGTTGTATAATTATCCGATGAGGTAAAATGAAAAATATTATCTTTTTTTTGAAATAAAAATCTATTTTCATAGAATGCTGAATATGAACTGTTCAATTCTACATTTTGACTATCAAATATTTTTGGTAAAGTTGGGTTTTCTCTATCGATAATAATCGATATATTTTCCACTTTCCCTACATTACCTAAATTATCATAAGCAATTAATTGTAAATCTAAATTTTTTGTAACTAAAATTGAATCTTGATATATTTTACCAAAAGTTTTAGTCGGAGTATCTCCGTCAGTTGAATATCTCACGGTAGCATTTTCATCTGTTGAAATTATCAAATATTTATTTGCTCCAAAAATATTTCTTTGACCTAAAATCTGATTATCAATTTTTCCCGTAATAAATTGAGGCGAAGTATTATCAATCACAAAACTAATTTTACTCGGTGAGATTTGTGTATTTCCAATAGAATCAACCCCTTTAATAAATAGAGAATGTTTGCCGTCAGAAAGATTTGCAATATCGATTTCACCTCCGCTACTTTCAGAGTATAAATCAGAATCAAATCTATATTTATAACTTACCAAATCAACCGCAGACACTTTTATTTTTGGAATACTATTCAAAGCTCCATTTTTTGATGTGGTTGCAATAATTTGCCCCTCTACAATATTGTCAAATTTCACAATATTCCCGCTGTAACTTACAGAAAATCTTTTTTCAGAAACTGAACTAATATTTTTGCTGGAATCAATTCCAATAAATTTGATGGTTTTATCTGAATATATTCTAAATGGATTTTCATATTTCAAGCTATTTTCAGTTGGGGTAGAATTATCAAGAGTATAAAAAATTGATGTTCCAATTTCAGGAGATTTTAACGATACTTCAATTTCTAAATTGTCTAAAATCTGATTTGCAATAGAAATCTTTGGGGGAGTTCTATCAACTATAATTTTTCCAAAATGAGTATCAACTCCACTATCTCCAAATTCAGTAATTGCGATAATATGGAAAAACCATTCGCCATCAGAATTTTCTTCTAATGGAATATTTAAAGAGTTTGATGAAGCAGGAATATCTTTCGCTTGAGTATCTTCATCTAAAATCGAGGTGCTATTTTTATCAAATTTCCACCGATATTTTAGAAGTTTATCTGTTGAAGTTGGAGTCCGCCAATTTATAATAACCTCATCGAGATTTGAAGAAACTCCTAAACTATGAGAAGTTGAACTTATATTAATTAAACCAATTCCTGCAAGAATTTGTAAATTGAACAGAAAAATTATACTAATAATTTTTATCATATTATATTCCTAAAGTTGAAATTTATTTAGTTCTATCTCTTGAGCTTGAAGTTGAGAATTTAATTGACGAGAAAATTGTCGAATAATTTCAATCTTTTCACCATTTTCAACTGAAAGATGAGAAATATTTGTTGAAAAGTCTATGACTTTTTTATTTTTTTCCCCAATATCTCGAATATTATCAAAACTTTTCTGAGAATTATAAACTCGTGAAACCATCTTAGTATTAGCATCTTGGGCATGAAGAGTTAAATCATTAATAAAATTTGTAATGGTTCCAGATTCTTTGGCATTTGTTTTCATTCTATAAATTAGTGTAATAATACTATCTAAAAAAGTTTTTATCTCAATATCAACTTCGGTAATAATTGAATCTGTTGCCTCTGCCAACTTTTTGATTTCATCGGACACAACTCCAAAACCTTGACCAAATTTTCCAGCTCTCGAAGCTTCAATAGCAGCATTTAAAGCCAATAAATTTGTTTGGTCAGCAATTTCTCCAATTTTAGATAAAACTACAACAACATGTTCAATTTTTTTATTTAGAGATTGAAGTTCATCAGAAAGTTGATTTTGAGTATCTGCATTTTTATTAATAATATTATCTATATTATCCATACCGTCGGATAATATGCCTAAAACTTTACTTGTAGATAATGAGTCTTTCATTCCATCATCTGCTGATATTCTCTCATTTTCCATTGCATATTGAATTTGGTCAATATTACTAGAAAGTCTAGAAACTAACTTATTTTGCTCGTTCGAGCCACCTGCAACAAAATCTACTGAAGAAATAAGAGTTTTACTTTTAATTAAAATATCTTGATTGATGGCTAAAGTTTGTCTAAGAAAATCTCTGATATTATCAATCATATAATTTAAATTATTAGAAATATGCGAAATCTCATTATTTCCTTTAATATTACAATACTCTCTAAAATCTAAACTTCCATATTTATTCATTACAACTTCAACTTTAGAAATTGAACTAATGACTGAAAATATATATCCAAAAGCTCCTAGTAACACAACCAGTAGAATAATTGAAACTATAAGATTCATTAATTGCAGATGTTCTAAGTCAGCATAACTTTGGTTGATTGAGTTGAATGTTTCATCTTTATGCTCTTTAATAATCCCATTAATAATATTTTGAAGCTTTTCTGAAAAAGGGTCTAACTCCTCCATAATTTTATTTCCTGCATCAGCCCCACTGTCAATATAGGTATGAGCCATTTTCCGACCAATTTTGTAATATTCTTGTAAATCTTTTCGAAATTGAATAAGCTTTGCAACCATTTCAGGTTCGTGATATTCTCTATGAACTTTAATCATAAAATCCACCATATTCATAGCTTTTTTATAATATTTACTAGCCTCATCAAATCCATCATCAAAACCATCTTTAGCCTGAGTTGCTGAAACATCGGTAAGCCATTGCTGAATCTGAATAATATCTATCTTAAGATTTATAAATCTAAAAGTATGAGGTAGAATTTCTTCTTTCATATCATAAAAACTTGTTTCTACACTATCCGCACTTTTATGTGTCATAAAAGTATTTAGCAATAGACCTGTAACAATCAAAGCAGATGAGAACCAAATTGTCTTTTTTATTGTGAGATTGCCTATTAAAAACATTTATATCCTTTTAAATAATATTATAGCAAATTCTTATTTTGGTAGTTTTATAAATACCAAAAGAGTTTGAAATGGATTATCGGGTCAAGCCCGACAATAAAAATCTATTATTTCTTTATAAATTTTATAATGGTTGTGTCATCATCTAATAAAATTGTATTTAAATCAGAATAAATCTTATCGCAATAGTTTTCATCAGAAATCATCTTAGTTAAATCTACCGCTAAATCTTGAGTGTCTTCAACTAAGCCATCTGTAAAAATCATAAATTTTTGGAAATCTTCAAGTTCAATTGTTGTAATTGAAAAATCAAAAGCAAAATTCATAAATGGAATATTGTTTGCTTTTGCAGATAATATTTTTCCATTATCTAAAATCATCGGGGCATACATTCCTGCTACAACATATTCAACAGAAGATAAATCTTGAGCAAACCAAAAGAATCCGCAAGTTAATTGTTCTTCATCGGTTAGAATATATTGAACATTATCAAGAACACCCTCCATTAAATCGTGGAAGTTTGAACTTGTTTTAATTTTTTGCTTAATAACCGCAGACATAGAATAGGCTGTTAAAGATGGTCCAATGCCGTGTCCCATTGCATCTAAAACATAAATCAAAATATCGCCGTTTAAGGTTTTATAAATTGAATAGCTATCCCCATTGAGAATATCAGATGGTTTGTAGAAAATATCAGTTTGGAAAATATCAGAATTCTGAAAATCATTTTGAATAACTGCTTGTTGTTTTGTGTAAGCTTTAGTTTGCTCATCAAAATAATATTTAGCAAGAGATGAAATACCTTTCATATGAACAGTTTGAACTATTAAAGTAGAAAGTAAATCTAGAGTTGATTTATTATCAGATTGTTTTTGGATATTTATAATTTCAATTAAAAAAATATGGTTATTAACCTCATCAAGAACTTTATGAAAAAGAATATTATTAAAATCCTTTGGAGAATTAGAAAGCATTTTTACTTTTTTAGTCAATTCTGGATTATCATATCTATTAATAATTTTTCCATTGTTTGAAAGTTCTTCGATAACTTTTTTACTTAGAAAAATAGAATCGTCGCTGTCAAAACTCCAAAACATATTTTTACTGTTATCTCCAACCCAAATAATAACATCATCTGCTTTTAGCAAATTCTTAGTAAAATTTATAATGCTTTCTACATTTCTAAGAACCTGACTCTCGTTGATTGTTTGAAATTCCTTAGTAATTAAACTTTTAACAATATGATTCAATTCTGCTCATCTCCTATTTTTATAATTTCGTTCAAATAACTTTTAATACCATCTTCTAAAGTGAAGTTTGGAGAATATCCTAAATCTGATACTGTCTTTGAAATATCCGCTTCTGTATAAAATTGATATTGTGATTTGTATGGATTTGATATATATTCCGACTGTAAATCTGTTTTCAGCTCTTCTTGTAAAATATCTACAATATCTTGAAAGCTTCTCGCTTTTCCAGTTCCAACATTATAAATTCCACTTTTTCCAGAAAGAGCTTTTACATTCGCTTGGATAATATCTTCAATATAAATAAAATCTCGAAATATATTTGCACTGCCCTCAAATAGTTTTGGATTCTTACCTTTTAAAAGTTGCAGACCAAATTGTAAAATCATCGATGAGGTTGAACCTTTGAAAAACTCATTTTTACCATAAACATTGAAATACCTTAATCCAATAATTCTTGCATTCGGATACTTCTTAATATATTTGTATGTAATATTATCCATCATTAATTTACTAAAACCATATATATTTTGAGGGGATTCGTCTCCAATTTTTTGAGGTGATTTTGCATTTCCATATGTCGCAGCACTTGAAGCATAAATCATTGTCGCATTATTTAACATCGCAATATCAAGTAAATTCTTAAAAGCATTTACATTTGTTTCAACCATTATTTTTTGGTCTTGAACAGTTGTATCGCTAATTGCTCCTTGATGAAAAATATAGTCAAAGCCATATTCTACAAGTTTCTCTAAATCATTTTTTGAGTTAATATCTCCACTGATTACCTCTCCGTGAAACTCTAATAAATTTTTAAAATGCCCAAAACTTTTAAGATTTCCATTGGAAAATGTTTCTTCGGTTCTAAATTTATCAAAAACTACAATTTCAGAATTTGGGTAATTCTTTTGAAAATGCAAAGCAAGATTTGAGCCGATAAATCCAGCTCCACCTGTAATTAGAATCTTTTTACTATCTAAATTTAATTTTGTGTATTTCATACTTGAAAGAATACAATAGAATCACTTTAAAAATCCAAAAAATAAAGTTTCAAACTGGTAGATAGAAATATAATTAGTAGAACTCTGTGTTAAGCACGAAGATGACGGGCTATTGTAATTATCGGGCTTAACCCCGATAATCTCTATTTAATCAGTTCCTAGTTTTTTCCTGCAAAAGGAATTAAAGCACTTCCCCAAGTTAAGCCACCACCAAAAGCATCTAAAAGCATTAGTTCGCCTTTTTTTAATTCGCCTTTTTCATATAAATCATTCATCGCCATTGGAATTGAGGCAGATGAAGTATTTCCATATTTTTCAACAGTCACAACAACTTGTTCATCAGCTAATTTTAAAGCATCGCCAACCGCTTTGATAATTCGGTAGTTTGCTTGATGTGGAATAAAGTGTTTAATAGATTCAGATTGAATTTGGTTTTTAGCCAAAATATCTTTTACATCTTTTGTCAAAGTTTTAACTGCAACTTTAAAAGTAGCATTTCCTTGCATTTTCATAAAATGTCGTCGATTTTCAATAGTTTCTAAACTACACGGTTCAGCACTTCCACCCGCGGGAGTAATTAGATAATCGGAATATGAGCCATCAGCCGAAGTATGAACATCGATAATTGCCTCATCTCTGTTTTCAGTTGCTCCAATTATTGAAGCTCCTGCACCATCTCCAAAAAGGATACAAGTTCCACGGTCAGTATAATCTACGATTGAACTAAGTTTTTCAGCTCCGACGATAAGGACATTTTTAAATGCACCAGATTCTACAAAGGATTTTGCAATATTAAGGGCATAAATAAAACCAGTACAAGCTGCGGAAATATCAAAAGATGTTACGGGATTTAAGCCTAATTTATGGGCGATGAGGTTTGCGGTCGAGGGCATACAGAAATGGTCAGGCGAAATTGTTGCACAAATTACAGCATCGATTTCACTTTTTTCAAGTCCAGCCCGTTGAATTGCTAACTCACTAGCTTTTACACCTAAATCACTTGTAACCTCATCGGCAGAAGCGATATGTCTTTCACGAATCCCAGTTCTTTTAAAAATCCATTCATCGCTTGTATCAACCATTTTTTCTAAGTCGTGGTTTGTTAAAACCTTTTCAGGTACATAAGCACCAATTGATTTAAAGGAAGCAAACAAAATTTTTCCTACTCTTTTATAGATTTAAGTCGATTCTCAATCTCTGTTTCAATATCAGCATTTACATAAGATATTGCTTGAAAAATCGCATTTTTGATAGCTTTGGGATTGCTTTTTCCGTGTCCAATAATAGTACAAGATTTCAATCCAAGCAATGGAGCTCCGCCATATTCGGCATAATCAACTTCTCGTTTTAAAAGTTTAAAAACCTTTTTCATTAAAACAGCCCCAGCAATAGCTACGGGTGATTTTTTGATTTTTTTCTTTAAAAAGTAGTTAATTGTATCAGCAACACCTTCGCTAGTTTTAAGAACTAAGTTACCTACAAAACCGTCACAAACGATAACATCAACAGAGCCATCAAAAATATTATTTCCCTCAACATTACCTTTAAAAGATGAAAGTTTTTGAAGTAATTTGAAACTCTCTTTAGTTAATTCATTTCCTTTTGATGCCTCTTCGCCGTTTGATAAAAGACCAACTCGAGGTTTTTCAATATCTAAAAGTTTGTGAGCATAAACTTCGCCCATAACTCCGAATTGTAAAAGGTTTTCAGGTTTGCAATCAACATTAGCCCCAACATCTAAAACTAAACTTCTATTACCCTCTTTTGTTGGCATAAAAGCAGCGATTGCTGGACGGCTAATATTTCTAAGTCGCCCAATTCTTAAAGTAGCTAAAGACATTGTTGCACCGCTATGCCCAGCAGAAACGATTGCTTGAGCTTCGCCATTTCGGACAAGCTCAACTGCTTTATAAACAGAGCTATCTTTTCTTTTAAGAGCATCAGTTGCCGAATCTTCCATTGCAATAACATCGGAAGATTCAATAATTGTGACTCTATTTAGCAGGTTTTGAGGTAGATATATTTCAATCTCCTCTTTTTTTCCTACTAGCAAAAGCTCAAAATCATCTCTTTCTATTAGTGCAGTAACTGCACCTTGGACAATGGGTTCAGCACCGAAGTCTCCACCCATCGCATCAAGAGCTATTTTAATCATTTAATTTATGATAATTCCCGTCTTTGTCCATTTTATGAGGCATTCTCCACTCACCATTTTCTTTAATAGGTTTTGCAAGTGTTACTTTATAATGAGTTCTTCTTTTTGCTGAACGAGTCTTACTGACTCTTCTTTTAGGTACTGCCATTTTTTATTTCCTTGTTTTTGTTTAAATTTAAAATTCTAGTTCTTTATCTTCACATTGACCACAATTAAAGTAGTTTGTGGAAATAAGTTCTAATTCGCTAAGAATGATTTCATCAAAATCGACAAAATCATCTAAAACCTCAACGACATCAAGATTTTCATCGAAGCCGTCAAAGATTCCATTATTAATTAAAAGTTCAATATTTTCATCAACTTTTTCAACTATTTCATTTCCGCAACGATTACACAAAGCTTGAATCTCGCCTTTAAAAGTAAGATTGCAATATAACATTGAAGCGGATTTTGGTTTTATCTCAAAGTGTGCTTTTACAGAAAATTGCTCATTCTGAATTTCTAAAGAGTAGCTATTTTCTCTAGCCACTTTGTTAAAAGCTATTTTCACTTTTTAGTGAATATCTCTTTTGCTAAAGAAAAAGTTAATTTCAATTTCTGCATTTTCATTAGAATCACTTCCATGAACAGCATTTGCATCGATACTTTCTGCGAAATCGTGTCTGATTGTTCCGTCAGCTGCATCTTTAGGATTTGTTGCACCCATAATTACTCTGTTTTCAATTACTGCATTTTCACCCTCAAGAACCATAGCTACAACAGGACCGCTTACCATAAAAGCAACTAAGTCTTTGAAGAAAGGTCTTTCACTATGAACTGCATAAAAGTTTTCTGCATCTAGTTCTGATAACTGAATTTTTCTCATAGCTGCGATTTTAAGTCCTTTAGACTCAAATCTATCTACGATTTTCCCGATTACACCTTTTGCCACAGCATCAGGTTTAATGATTGATAAAGTTTGTTCGATTGCCAAATCAATTCCTTAAAAAAAAATATTATCGTAAGTATAACAAAATCTTAGCAATTTTAAATTTTTTAGTAATGTAAAAATAAAAACGGTAAAAGATAGAATTTGAGTAAAAACAGGTTGTCAAAAAGCTCTAATAATTTATTTCTGAAACTGCTCTAAAAGTCGTAAGTCACCCTCAAAAAGAGACCTTAAATCTGGAATCTGATGAATTAGCATTGCAAATCTCTCAACTCCCAAACCGAAAGCATATCCGCTTACTTTTTCATATCCAACAGCTTTAAAAACATTTTCATCGACCATTCCACAGCCTAGAACTTCGAGCCAACCTGTATGAGAACAGATTCGACAACCATCTCCTTTGCAAAAAACACACGAAATATCAACTTCGGCACTTGGTTCTGTGAAAGGGAAAAAGCTCGGTCGGAATCGAACATCAACTTGACCAAACATATATTTTAGAAAATCTTCAAGAATATATTTCAAGTTTGCAAAAGATACTTTGCCAAACTCCTCAACTACCAAACCCTCAACTTGATGAAACATCGGAGTATGGGTAATATCAAAATCTCTTCTGAAAACAGTTCCAGGGGCAATAATTCTAATTGGGGGTTTTTCTCTTTTCATTGTCCGAATCTGAACAGGTGAGGTATGAGTTCGTAAAAGAGAACCATTTGAAAAATAGAAAGTATCCTGCATATCTCGAGCGGGGTGATGAGGTGGTAAGTTCAGAGCTTCAAAATTATGAAAATCATCTTCAACCATTTTCCCCTCTTCTACCGCAAAGTTAAGCTGTTGAAAATATGAAATTATTTTTTCCATAGTTTCTATAACTGGATGAGAACCACCTAAATCAGGTGTAGGTTTTAATAGAGAAATATCTATTTTTTCTGCCAACATCTTATTTTGTAATTCGAGAGTTTTCAGTTCCATTTTACGAATCTCTAATTTTTTAGCAAAGTTTTGTTTAATTTGATTTAACTCTTTCGCTACTTTTCTTTTTTCGTCAGGCGACAAATTTTTCATATTTGCAAACCCTTTAGCAAGTTCCCCTTTTTTTCCTAGAACTTCAATTCTAAGATTTTCAAGTTCCGCTAAATTTTCGCATAAATCTATTTTATCTAATAATTTTTCCAATTTCATACCTATGTTTTTTATGGATATTTTAGCGAAATAGATTACCTCATCAAAACCTAAGATTTAGTAACTCGTAAAATTTCTTCGATTGTGGTAATTCCTTGAAGAGCTTTTTCAACTCCAATTTCTAAAATAGATTTAAATCCATAACTATTTATAGCTTCTTGAAGAATATCCTCTTTTTTTTCATTCGCACTTATCATCGAACCCATTTTATCTGTAATTTCAAGAACTTCACAAACCATTTCTCGCCCAGAATATCCTGTAAAAGCACAACTGTTACAACCCTCACCTTTATAAAAAGTAAAATCATTAGGTACAAATTTTGCAACTTTCTTATTTAAACTATTTATATCTAGAAATTCTTCTCGTTTGCATTTAGAACAAATTTTCCGAACAAGCCTTTGAGCTTGAATTGTAACTAAAGCACCACCTAATAAATAGGGTTCAGTTCCCATATCTAACATTCGGGTAATTGAGCCGATGGCATCATTTGTATGTAAAGTAGATAAAACTAAATGTCCAGTTAAAGCGGATTCGATAGCAATTTGCAAAGTTTCCTTATCTCGAATTTCTCCAATCATAATTTTATCGGGGTCTTGTCGTAGAATAGCTTTTAAGGTTCGGGCAAAATCTAAACCCGCTTTTTTATTTACATTAACTTGCTGAATCATTTCGACACGGTATTCGACAGGGTCTTCGACAGTGATAATTTTATCTTTGACACTTTTTATCTGATTTAAAGCTCCGTAAAGAGTTGTGGTTTTTCCACTTCCTGTTGGTCCAGTTACTAAAACGATTCCGTAAGATGATTTCAAACCTTTAAAAAACCTTTTGAAGTTTTCGACAACCATTCCCGTCTCATTTAAATTAATTGTAGCTTTGCTTGAGTCTAGAATCCGAATTACAATAGATTCACCGACAATAATTGGTAGAGTGGAAACTCGAAAGTCGTAGTTTGCCTTTTCAATCGTGTAGGAAAATCTGCCATCTTGCGGAAGTCGTTTTTCGGCAATATCTAAATTAGCTAAAAGTTTCATTCTTGAAGAAAGAGGAGCATAAATATCTTTTTCAAAAAGAAAAGTTCTGACTAAAACTCCATCAATTCTATTTCTAACGATACAACTATTTTCGCTCGGCTCAATGTGAATATCACTACTTCTTAAATTTATTGAGGTTTTAATTATCAATTCAATAAGTTCTAAAATTGCAGAACCATCTTGTTCATCAACAGAGTTTAAGCTACGACGAATTTTAAGAATAACATCTTTCATACCTTTTTCAATTTCAAGCTTTTTGATATATTCATTTATCTGTTCTTCAGAAGCTACCAAAATTGATAGCGGTTTATTTACAGTTCTTTGAATAAAATCTTTTGCCTCAACATCGAGCGGGTCAGCAAATGCGATAACGACTTCATTTTTTTTATCTTCAATTGGTAAAATAAGATATTTTATCAATCGTTGAAATGGGAATTTCAGAGCTAATTTATAGTTAAAATCTAAAATATCTAAATCCACATATTTATAATGTAGTTTTTCGGAAACCTGCTTTAATATTTTTTCTTTATCAATAAATGAGTGTTTTTTAATTTCTGAAAGACTATAATTTCCATCAATTACATTTTTTGCAATAAAGTTATGTAATCTTTCTTGTGTGATTAAATTATTTTTCAACATAATTGTAATTGTCGAACTATTTTCCCTAGACTTGAAAATCAAGTCTCTTAATCTTTTATCGTCAATTTCCATAATTTGAATTTATAATTTCTACCTCTAGATTTTCCAAAAGTTCAATTTGTTCATTAATCATATAAAAAAGAGTTTCATCAAATATTTGAATAATTAATTTATTTTCTAGAAATTCCAATTTAAAGTCTATTGTTTTAGAATAGTTTAGAGTTAAAATTTTAGTTAGATAAATAATTGAGTGAATCGCTTTTAAATTTTGTAGAGTTGGTAAAAGTGAGCCAAACTCTTCATATATTTTTTCAGAAATAGTATTTTTACCACTAAATCGAATTACGGTTGCAATTAAAACAGAATCTTCGTGAGAAATTCCATAAATAAATCTATCTAAAATTGTCTGAAAACCATTTTTAGCATTGCCGTAGAAATGAACTTTTATACCAACTTCAATAAGTTTTGAAATATTCTGAATTGTATTTTTATACTGTGAAATTTGCAGATGATTTTCAAGAGTTTCAAAAAGCATATTTGCCACTCGAAATTGCATTTTTCTTGTAATTTCTGAAACTTCAAAATCATCAAGAATATTTCTAATGCTTGGATTAAAGTTATCTGGGTATCGGCTTTGCATATTTCTTAAATTATCTTTTAAAAATAGACCCTCACGAATTCCAACCCCGCTTGTAATTATAGTTTGTGCTTGAAACATATTTATAATTTGATGAAAAATCAGAATTCCCCAACGAATCACATCAACTCTTTCAGGCTTAAACCCAATTTTAAGTAAATCTTCTCGATTCATTTTCAGAACCTCATCGATAAAATCTTTTTGAGTTTGATATAAATATTCAAAACCGTGGATTCTTTTCAAAGGATATTTCTCTTTTTTCTGAATAACTTTTGATAAAGCTCGAATTGTTCCGCCAATTCCTACAAGCAAATTACTAAATAATATCGAAGGAAGTTTTGCAAGTTCTTTATTAATATATGATTGAGCTTCAGATAAATTTGAATTTTCAAATAACTCTTTAAGTCGAACTGTTCCTAAATTTAAAGAGTAAGTTGTGATAACTTTTCGATTTTCAATTAGAGCAAATTCTGTTGAACCGCCCCCAATATCTACTGTTAAAGCTTTTTGTTCAAGTTTTAAAAGATTAGCACAAGCGATTCCACCTAAAAGAGCTTCAGTTTTTCCATCAATAACTTTTATATTAATTCCTAACTCTTTACGAATCCTATTTAGAAAAATATTTCGGTTTGGGGCATCTCGTAAAGCAGAGGTGGCAATCGCTAAGGTTTTTCTAACTTTAAAAGATTTAATAATTGAGTTAAAACCTGAAAGGGCAAGAGTTGCCCGATTCATAGGTTCATTTTGCAAAACTCCTGATTCTAAATATGCACCCTCTCCAATTCTTACCCGACTTTTAGATTCGTGAATAATTCTAAAGCCAAAACGGGAAGTTCTTTCAAAGATAGCAAGTCTAACGGAGTTTGAACCAAAATCTATAACAGCAGTAAATTTTGCCAAAATCTATTCTTCTCTCTGAATTCTGTCATATTTAAATTTTAACTCTGTAATAGTTTCCGCATTATCTGGGTCAGATTGAAAACAATCAACTGGACAAACTGAAATACAGATAGGCTCATCATAATCGTTAATACACTCTGTACATCTGTCTGGGTCGATTACATAAATTGGGTCACCCTCTTCAATCGCTAATGTTGGGCATTCATCTCGACAAGCATCACAAGCTATACATTCTTCATTAATCTTTAAAGCCATATTTGTAAAATCCTAAAAAATAATTTTTTGACCTTTTATCAGAAATAACATTACAAACTACTTAAACTTATATCTATGATTATCTGCATAATATTTTATATACCCGTTACAGGTAACTTACCAATCATTTTCATTCGAGATAACAGTACAAAATATACTGTTTAGTAAGTTCAGGTTTTTAGATATAATTTTTCTAAAAAATGAGAGAAATCAGATGTTTAAGAAAGTTCTACAATCTTTATTTGATACAAGTTCAGAAGATGATAAAACAATAAATATTTTAATGGTTGGAGCAAGTGGGGTTGGCAAAACTTCAACTTTAACCGCGATGTATGATAAGTTCAATAAAGTTATAAATGAAAATATTGCCTTACAATTAATTCCAGATGATTCTACATCAAATAAATTAAATAAGAAATTAATTGAATTAAAAAAACAGATTGCTACTGATTTAATCAGAACTCGACCAACTCTAGCAGGAACAAAAGATTTCGATGAATTCAAATTTATTATAGCAAAAGATGAAGATTCAAAACAGCGAGTTAATTTAGTTTTTAAAGATTTTCCAGGTGGCTATCTTGAAACTGAACGAAAAACTGTAAAAGCTTGGATAAAAGAATCTGATGTAATTATTATCCCGATTGACACCCCATCGCTTATTGAAAAAAATTCTATTTATAATGAAGAGGCAAATGCTCCTGAAAAACTTTATGATATTTTTAAATCTATAAAAGGTAGTTTTGAAACAAAAAACCGATTAATTATATTTGTTCCGCTTAAAAGTGAAAAATATTTAGAGGGCAAGTTATATTATACAAATCCAATTCGTGATTTAGTTGAAAGTGAGTTTTCAAACCTCATCTCTCTATTCCATTCAAAATCTTTAAAAAATAGAGTTTCTACTGTTATCACTTCAATTCAAACCATTGGAGATATTAAGTTTTCAATGATTGAGGAGGAAGTGGAGGGTCGTCCAGTTTTTATCTACAAGAAAAAAGAGTTTGGAGCAAAATATAATCCAATCGATACAGAGCAACCTCTCAAATATATTCTATCTTTTGCTATTGCCGAAGTTATGAAAAAACGAAGTAAATTACATAAGGTTCTCAACAGGCTATTTAATTTGGATTCTGAATTTATGGAAGCTTTAAAAGAATTCTCAAAAGATTATAAACAAGACCATAATTTTGTAATTTTACAAGGGACAGAATTTCTAAAACCTTTGGAAAACATTGAACAAAAATGAGTTTTATACATATTTCAAAAGAAAACTATTTTTATAATTTAGGTAAAGTTCTTGAGAAAGTTGAAAATATTGAACAAATTGCCGTCGTTTTAAAAGATAATGCTTACGGACACGGTATCGAAAATATTGCAAAACTTGCTCAAGAATTTGGAATAACCCGAGCTGTTGTTCGCAAAGTTTCTGAAGCCAATATTATAGAAAAATATTTTGACTATATTCTAATTCTTGCACCTGAAACTATTGAAGAAAAATCAAACTTCTTTTATACAATTAATTCCATTCACGACATCTACAAATATGGAAAACATCTTAATGTTGAATTGAAAATTGATACTGGAATGCACAGGCTTGGCATCTCTCCTTTTGATTTCTCTTTTGCTTTAAATATTATTAGAAATCGTGGAATGCGACTTCGAGGTTTTTTTACTCACTTTCGAGAAGCAGATGAGGTCGGCTCAACTCTATATACTCAACAATCACTTTTTAATAGTCTTACAGAAAATGTTATCGATTCCTGTTTTAATGATTTAAATATTCATAGCAAAAATTCTAGTGCTGTTTTTAGAACAAATTCAATTATAAAAAATGAGATGGTCAGGGTTGGCATCGCATCTTATGGATATTTAAGCGGTGATAAAGCTCTGCTCTTTCCACAATTAAAACCTGTACTGTCTCTTTGGGCTGAAAAGGTTGGCGAACTTAAACATATCAAAAAATCATTTAGAATTGGTTATGGCGGAATCTCAAAAGCTGGAGAAAACAGAAAGATTTCAGTTTATGATATTGGGTATGCCGACGGATTCAAAAGATTACCAAACAAACTTATCCAAAATGAAAGTTTTCAAACTTCAAAAGGCTATAAAATATTAGGCAAAGTTTCGATGGATTCTATAATGATAAATTCAAGTTCAGAATCAGTTGAAATTTTTAATTCAGCTTCTGAACTTGCAAGAATCTTTCAGACAATAGAATATGAGATATTAACATCTTTAGCAAGTTCCATTCCTCGAATAATTGAAACCTAGATTCAAAATTATAAGAGTTCTCAATTTTTACTATAATTGTAATTAAAAAGGTTTAAGATTTGAAAGAATATTTTGCTAAAAGAATTATTCCTTGTTTAGATGTGAAAAATGGACGAGTTGTAAAAGGTGTAAATTTTGTAGGATTGAAAGATGCAGGAAATCCAGTAGAAGTGGCTAAAAGATACAATGAAGAGGGAGCAGACGAAATTACATTTTTAGATATTTCAGCATCTCACGAGCAGAAAGAAACGATTGTAGATGTTGTTGAAAAAGTGGCAAAAGAGATTTTTATCCCTTTAACTGTTGGGGGAGGAATTAGAAAGCTTGACGATATTTATAAACTTTTAAATGTTGGTTGTGATAAAGTTAGTATAAATAGTAGTGCAGTGAAAAATCCTGATTTTATAAATGAAGCCTCGACAAGATTTGGAAGTTCAACTATTGTTGTTGCCGTCGATGTCAAATTTATTGATAATGACTATTTTGTATTTATCAATGGAGGCAGAATAAATACGGGAAAAAAAGCTTTACCTTGGATTCGTGAAATGCGAGATAGAGGAGCGGGTGAGATTTTACTTACCTCAATGGATTCTGATGGAACAAAAAACGGTTTCGATTTAGATATTACTCAAAAAGCTTCTCAACTTGTAGATATTCCAATTATTGCTAGTGGCGGAGCTGGAACTATGAAACATATTAAAGATGTTTTCCAAAAAGGTGCTGATGCTGCCCTTGCCGCTTCAATTTTTCATTTCAAAGAAATTGATATTATGGAACTCAAATATTATCTTTTAAAAAATGAGATTCCTGTCCGAGTATAGAAAATTTAATTAGAACCTAAGAACTATATAATCATTGACAAGAAGAGTTGGAAGTGACTAAATATAGATTGTCAGGTCAAGCTCGATACTAACAATAGCCCGTCATCTTCGTGCTTGATACGAAAATCTACTGTAAATTTTCTACTTGCTAATTTTTCTATTTAGTCACTCCCGAAGATTTACTAATTTTTGCTATGATTTTAAGAAATAAAGGGGTGAAATTTGCCACATATTTATGTTAAAAAATTTGATATTCAAACAAGTGCTGATGAGGTTAAGTTTAACGATGTACAATTTAGATTTATCGGAAAAAGTTTAAGAAGTGAAAAAAATTATACTATTTTTGTGGAGTATCAGAAAAAAGAGTTTTTTCTTGAAATTAAAAAAAGAGGCGATAGATTTTTAGTGAAAAGTGAGAAAAGCTCTCGACCATCTCCAAACTACCCTGTTCATAAAGCGATTGATACTTTTGCAAAGATGCTAAATTTAGATGTACTTTCTTCAAATCTGAACTTGAAAGAGTCAGAACATATTCCACAAGATAGCTATTTGAAAACTCTTGATTTTTTCCAAAAAAAGATTCCTCAAATTACAGGAAAAATTGAGATTGAAATTGGTTTTGGTAGCGGACGACATATTTTGAATAAAGCTGAAAAAAACCCTGAAACTACTTTTATCGGTATTGAAATTCACAAAGCTTCGATTGAACAAGCCGTTAAACAAATTCAAATTAGAAATTTAAAGAATCTCTACATTTTAGATTTTGATGCTAGATATTTTTTAGAAACAATCGATTCAAATCGCATTTCAAAAATTTATGTTCATTTTCCAGTTCCGTGGGATAAAAAACCTCATCGTCGAATTATTAAACCAACTTTTTTAAGTGAAGCAAAAAGGGTTTTAGAAAAAAATGGTATTTTGGAACTGCGAACCGATAGCGAAAACTACTTTGAATCTGCATCAGAACTTTTTGCAAAAGATACAGAATTAGAAGTGATTCTTGAAAAAAATGGCGAAATTGATATTGTGAGTAAATATGAATCTCGCTGGAAAAAGCTTGAAAAAAATATCTATAATTTTACAGTTACAAATTTACAATCATCTAAGGATAAAGATATTTTTCAGCTTGAAGATAGTTTTGAAATCTCTGGAAAAAGCAGTATTCCTGAACTTTTGGGTAAAAGAATTTTAAAAGATGAATGGTTTATTAATATTCGCGATATTTTTCAAATTTCTGATAATGATTTTTTGATTTCTCTTGTCGCTGGAAGTTTCTCCTATCCAAATACTCTATTTCTTAGATTAAATAGAAATAAGCTAAAATATCTAATCAAAAAACCTTTAGAATTAAAGGCTAATATAGAAATTGATAAATATTTGAGAGAGTTAGTATAATTATGCATCAATCTGAAGAACCTGTTGTAATATCAGCACAAAATGTGTCCTTATCCTATGTTGCAAACGAACCTATTATATACGATGCTACTTTTCGAGTCCATAAAGGTGAATTCGTATTTATAACTGGTCCAAGTGGTAGCGGAAAATCCACTTTATTAAAATCTCTTTACGGAGATATAAAACCAAGAACGGGCGAGTTAGCAATTACTAATACTCCTTTGTCTAATATAACTGATAGCTCTTTAATGACTCTTCGTCAGCATATCGGAATTGTATTTCAAGATTATAAATTAATTAAAGAGTGGAATATTGAAAAAAATGTAATGTTGCCTCTTTTAATTGCGGGATATTCTAAAAGAGTTTGTGAAGCTCAAGTTGATAAACTTTTAACTCACGTTAAATTATTTCACAGAAAAGGTCGTTTTCCTATGGAGTTAAGCGGGGGCGAACAGCAGAGAGTTGCAATGGCTCGAGCTTTATCTCACAATCCGACTGTTATTCTAGCTGACGAACCAACTGGAAATCTTGATAAATATTCAAGTGGTGTAATTTGGAAACTTCTTGAGGGTGCAAACACTCAACTTCAAACTACAATTATTGTTGTAACTCACGATATTCCTCCAGCAATGAGTTTAAAATATACCCATTATTCAATTCAAGGCGGTCGGCTTGTTAATGAAACAAATAGATATGAAAAGGTTAGAAGATGAATATGGTATTTAGAGAGCATATTTCTCTGATTGCAGCACTTTTTACAATTCTTTTTACTTTGCAAATTTACTTTGTTATTGATAGAACGATTGTAATGTATGAAGCAACTTTAAAAAATAGTTATTCTGTAATTGCAGTATCAAATCAACCTATTAAAATTGATTTAGCTAAAGATGATGTAAAAGAAATTGAAAAAATTGAAAGTATTGACCCACGAAAAGTTGTTAATAGATTAAAAGATGAATTGAACAAAGAAGATTTAGGTATTTTAAAAGAAAACCTTCCAAATTTTTATAAAATATTCTTTAAGCATTATCCTAGCCCAGACAAATTAGCTTACTTAAAATCTAGAATTGAACAAATAGGAGGAATTATCAGAGTTGAAACTTATAGCAAAACTCATAATCAGATTTTTAAACTTTTAGTTCTTTTTAAAGAGATAAGCAATGTATTTTTAAGTGCAATTTTTCTAGTATCAACTTTGTTGGTTATTAAAGAGATGAGAATATGGCAGTTTGAACATACCGAGCGAATGCATATTATGGCTCTTTTTGGTGCTCCAATTTGGATGCGAAGTGCAGTGCTTTTCAAAGTGGCAATTCTAGATGCTTTCATCTCCTCAATCTTAGTTGTAATTACTTTTTTAGTTTTAGATATGAATGGTTGGCTACACGAACTTTTTTCAATGATTGCAGTCGATGTTGATATTTTTAAATTTTTTCAAGACACCTTTAAACTATTAGTAATTTCAATAGTGATTTCATTTTTCTTAGCTTTAGTAACTATTTTAAAGAACAGAGAAACTTACGATAGATAATGATAAAAATAATTTTTACTTTTTTACTAATTTTTCATTTTGCCCTTTTAGGTAAAAGTAACTCCATTCAATTAAAAGAGAATGATAAAAAACTCAAAGGATTCAATCAAGAACTTTCCACTGTTTCTGCGGAAATATTTCAGGAAAGTGATTTAATAATTTCTATTTCCACAGAGTTAAAAAGGATAAATCAAGAACTATCAAAAGTGAAAAAAAGATATAAGGCTGAAAAGAATAAAGCTAAAACATTAAAGAAAGAGTCAGGAAATATTTCTGCCAAACAAAAATCAATTCGAGATAAAGTTCTAGTAACATCAACAAAACTGATTTCGCTTTCAGTTATCACAAATGAAAAAAGTGAAGATAATTTAGACTCTATTATTCTTGATGAAATCTTTGAGGTTTTAAGTAAAAATAATGTTAAAAAACTCTATCAATTTAACAAGGGTCTATCAGATAAAGAAAAAAAACTTTCAATGATTCAGAAAAAGATGAGTAAATTAGAAAAAAGCATTAAAGATTTTGAAATAAAGAAGAAAGATTTTGAACAAAAGAAAAAGCAGCGAAAAGAACTACTTTCACAATTGGAATCAAAAAAGAAAATATATAAAAATTATTTAAAAGAAGCTGTTAAAAAACAAAAAGTTATAAAAAGAAAAATTGAAGAGGCTCAAGCTAAAATGGAATTAGCTAGGAAAAAAAGTAGAAAAAGAACCCAAAACACAAGAATTACAACTCGAATTGGGAGTAGCTATACAAAAGAGGCTGTCAAAAGATATCGAGGTAAAAAGACAATTTCACCAATTCAAGGTTATACCGTTCTGACAAGATTTGGAACTTACATCGACCCTATTTATAAATTTAAAATTTTTAGTTCATCTGTTGTTTTAAAGCCAAATAAACCAAATTCAAATGTTCGCAGTATTTTTAACGGTAGAATCACACTTTTTAAAGATGATAAAACTTTAGGTAAATTTGTAATGGTTGAACATTTTAACGGTTTGCAAACAATGTATGCTCATCTTGATAGCTTTGCTCCATCAATTAAAACAGGAAAGAAGATTAAAAAAGGCACAATAATTGGTCGAGTAAGTAATAAATTATACTTCGAAGTTATGGAAAAAAATTACAGAATTGACCCGCTTCAAGTTATGAAATAAATGAATTATTAATTAACTATTAAAATGAGAAATGATTACTAAGGGAACAGCAAAAAAGTTTATATTCATTTTTAAGTTTTCTCTAATTCATTCTATATTTCTTTTTTGCTATTATCATTTATTTAGTTACTAAAATGATTTTTGAGAAACTCATAGGAAGCTTGGATATCTTGAAATTTCTTTGTATATAAATTTACAAGAGTTTCATTTTTATGATGAACTCTATCAGGGTGATACATTTTTGCTAATTTCTTATAGTTAATTTTTATATTTTCTATTTTCGCACCATATTGCAAATCTAAAACTCCATAATGGTGGAGAAGTTGAGAATCCATTCTGTAAGCGGAACTATTAAAACTATTGTTCCGATTATATTTTTTACGACTATTTTTCGTGTATTCATTAAATAAAATTGTTAAAAAGCCCTTGCTGTAAGTTAGCTTAATATTAAAAAATAGAATGGTTTTTTTTTTCAGAACCCTATCTAACCGACTTTTACTTCTGTCTTCCGAGGCATTTAAATATAAATTCCTGTTGTCAGATTCTGTAATAAATTTATTAAGTTGCGAAAAGAAAAAAGTATAAACCCACGGATTCTTATCTTTAAATAAAATACGAACCTCTTTATGAGAAATTGCATCTAAATAAATATCAAAATTACTTTTCACTACTGCTTCTTGTTTAAACTCAATTTTTATCGGCTTTAATTTGTATCTTAAGAAATTTTTTAGTAATTGCTCATAATATAGAGAACTTTTTTCAGAATATAATTTAGCTAGTTTCTCTAAAAACTCTTTTCTCTCTTTCATCAATTTCTCATCGAGAAATGTCACAACTGACATCGGCATAAATATTGTATCTCTACTATGAGAAAGCAGAAAATCCCCAAACCAATCTATTGATAATATAGATGAATCTGTCTGAATAATCAACATATTAGATTTAATGAAAATTTTCAATTTGCTCTCCTTAGTTTCTTTAATTTGTTTCAAAATTCTATCAAAAAAGTAGTCAAAATACTTAGATTTGGTTTTACTCTTGACATTCACTTTATATGTGACTATAATTCCGCTCATAGATTAAGTCGGGGTGTAGCTCAGTATGGTTAGAGTACTTGGTTTGGGACCAAGGGGCCGGAGGTTCGAGCCCTCTCACCCCGACCATTTAATTTATATGATATTTTGATTATTACGGTGGTAGATGTA
>Ga0256826_1000382_pt1 | contig 26828 bp, 22 predicted proteins | sample CV79metaG_FD_185975 | JGI IMG/M metagenome (GOLD analysis project Ga0256826, IMG submission 185975) | Hydrothermal vent microbial communities from East Pacific Rise, Pacific Ocean - CV79 | ecosystem: Environmental > Aquatic > Marine > Hydrothermal vents | place: Pacific Ocean: East Pacific Rise...
TGATTACTTTGTATTCATACTTTCTAAAAATTCAGCATTTGTCTCTTTTTTACCCATAGTACTATAAATAAATTTAAGAGCTTCAACCTCATTATCTTGTTTATGTAACATTTGACGAAGAATAAACACTTTTTGTAAAGAATCTTTCCCTATAAGTAATTCATCTTTACGAGTACCAGATTTTAAAATATCAACAGCAGGAAATATACGTCTTTCTGCAATCTTTCTATCAAGAACAACCTCCATATTACCAGTACCTTTAAACTCTTCAAAAATAACCTCATCCATACGGCTACCTGTATCTACAAGTGCCGTAGCGATAATAGTAAGACTTCCACCATTTTCTATATTTCTTGCAGCACCAAAAAAGCGCTTAGGTCTATGAAGAGCATTTGCATCTACACCCCCTGAAAGTACTTTACCACTTGATGGTGTTACTGTATTATATGCACGAGCAAGACGAGTGATAGAATCAAGTAATATCACAACATCACGACCTAGTTCCACTCTACGTTTTGCTTTTTCTATAACCATTTCAGCTACTTTCACATGGTTTTTAGCAGGCATATCAAAAGTAGAGCTATAAACTTCACCTTTAACACTTCTTTCCATATCTGTAACCTCTTCTGGGCGTTCATCAACAAGAAGAACCATTAAATCAATCTCAGCATGATTATGAGATATACCGTGAGCAATCTCTTTTAAAAGTTCTGTTTTACCACTTCTAGGAGGTGCAACTATCAGTCCACGTTGTCCTCTTCCAATAGGAGAGAAAAGGTCAATCATACGTCCAGTTAAACCTTTTTCACGATACTCTAATTTTATTTGTTCCATTGGATAGAGTGGTGTAAGATTTTCAAAAAGAGGACGTTTTTTACTCTCCTCTGGCGGAAGGCTATTTACAGCTTCTATCTTTATCAGTGCATAATAACGTTCTTGGTCCTTTGGAGGACGAACTTGACCTGTTACAACATCACCATTTCGAAGTGCGAATCTTTTTATTTGTGTATTTGAAACATAGGAGTCATTTATAGAATCATTGAAACTTTTATCAATAGAACGAATAAAACCATATCCATCTTGCATAATCTCTAAAATACCGCTAAAGAGTATAAAACCACCTTGAGCAGTTTGTGCTTTTAAAATTTCAAAGATAATATCTTGACGTTTTAGTTCATTTGGATGTTCTATCTTTAACTCTGTTGCCATAGCAACTAATATTTCAATATTTTGAGTACGAAGTTCATCGATTGTAGCACCTTTTACAGGTGTATGTGAACGTGTTTTATTGTTGTTTTTATTATTTGCTTTTGTGTTTTTACGAGATTGTGTAGGAGTAGTTTCACTCATATAATGACTGCCTTAGTTTTTTTAAGATTTGAAAGTGAGAAGAGATGTAATTAAGATACATTGCATACCTTTGATTATTGTAATTTTACAATATAATGATATGCAATGTCAAGTTTAATAATTATTTTGTTTCAGTATTTACGACCCACATAGAAAATATATCTAAATAATCCCAAAATGATTGGATATATTCCTCACTGATACCTTCATCAACAAGAGCTTCTAAAAGAGGTATATACATAGCTAACCAACTTTTACGACCAGCTTCATCTATGCGAAATGGTGCATGGCGACCAACCATTTGAAACTCTCCACGCTCTTGAGTAAAATAATCAGGTCCACCTGAGACCTCTATTAAAAAACTAAAAGCATGTCTTTTTGCATCTTCGAAATCATCTTCATCGTGAACAGGAAATAAAAAAGCTATATCACTTTTTTCTATAAGCTCATAATGGTCATATACCAATCTTTTAAACCTTGCCTCTCCAACTTCATCTAAAAAACCTGGATGGGGTTTTGTTGCAGGTGGACGAACACCAATTTCACCATCAGTTATAACTAATTTCATAAAATGCCTTTTATTTTTTTGATATTATACAAATTATTAGTTTAATAACTCATCAACATAAGAGATTACTTGGAGAGCAGAAACTGCACCATCACCTGCTGCACTGATAACTTGTTTAGGAGCATCAACTCTCATATCTCCTGTTGCATATAAACCAGCTAAAGAAGTTTTCATATTTATATCAACTAAAACTTGACCTTTTTCATTCATATCACATAAAAAGCTACCATCTTCCTGTTTTAATGTTTCATTATTTATATCATTTCCAACAAAAGTAAATACACCTGGTACAGAAATATCTCTTATATCGCCATTACTATTTTTCACTTTTATACCCTCTACACCCATAGTATTACCATATACTTCCTCTGGTGCAGAGTTTAAAATAAGTTCAATATTCTCTGTTCTTTTCACTCTAGCTACTGTATTTGGTGCTGAACGAAAAGTATCTCTTCTATGAACAAGATAAACTTTAGAGCATATTTTAGCTAAGTATAGAGCTTCTTCTAACGCTGTATTTCCACCACCGATAACAACAACCTCTTTTCCTTTATAGAAAAAACCATCACAAGTAGCACAAGCACTCACACCACGACCAAAGAATTCATCTTCACCAGCAAAACCAGCACGACGAGGAGATGAGCCTGTTCCTATAATAACACTATGTGCATCTATTGTTGAACCATCTTCTTTATGTATAGTAAAAATATTCTCTTTTTTAGTTACACGAACTATATTTACCATTTCATGTTTTAAACCAAATTTTTGACACTGTTCAGGCCAAGGCATCATTAAGTCCATACCTGTAATCTCGCCAGTTACTCCGGGGTAGTTTTCTATCTCAGAACTCGAAGTTATCTGACCCCCTGGCATACCTTTTTCAAACATAGTAACATTCTCTAAACCACCACGAGTTGTATAAAGACCAGCAGTAAGACCAGCAGGTCCTCCTCCTATAATTGCGCAATCTAATATCATAACTTTCTCCTTTTTAAGTATCTTACTATCGACTGAATATATAAATATGTTATCCGTTAATGTAGTTTTTCAAGTTCTACAATGGTAACAAACTTCTCTAATTTTAAAAGCTTTTTTCGGCGAGGTAACATATTTTTTTACTATGTTTTGTTATACATTTTTACATCAAAATATTTTTTACAAACTCAATAATCTTTGTATTTCTTAAATCAATATACTTCTTAACTTCATTAATATCTGTCCAATTCGTTATAGATTCATTGATTTCATTTTGAGACATTAACGGAGCTTGAGTAAATTCACTCATTTTTTCATCAACACCTTTCTTGCCTTTTCTTGAATTAGAAGATACAGTATCTATAACTAAATTTCCAATAGAGTGTAGGTAGTTTTCTTTAAAATCATCATCAAAATCTAAAGATTTTGTTTTTTGTGCTGTTATATGTTCTATGCTCAATTTTTCTCTTTTATTAGTAGAAAAATAATTTTCTAAAGTTAATGATGGATAACCCTTTATAGCTCTTAAATTATTTTCATATGAAAATAAAATATATCTAACCATATTTTTATTTACCCATTCATAAAAATTTCTATATTCTAGTACTTCAGTAACTCTTTTATTTATATTCCACCAATTATCTGAAATAATTACTTGAAATAATTCACTAAAATTTTCATTTTTTCTTATATGAGTGTAAAAACCTTCGTTATCGTTTCTTAATCCAATAAGTGTTGCCCGAAATGTAAACTTCACTAAATCATAAATAAAATTATTTAAGTAATTTTTATCCTCGTTGTATATATTCATCATTAATGGATAAAAAGGATTTACTCTTCCAATCATTATTAAATCATCCATCTTTGAGCAGTTTTGTTTATTATTTTTTATTTGTTCATATAAATTAAAACTTGTTTTTAATCTATCTACATAATCTATAATTTCTTCTTTAATTTTTGTATCTGTAATCTTTATGTCTGCTTGATTATTAAATAATTCATTGATTTTAGTTTTTATAAATTTTGCTGAATTATTGTAGTCATCTGTTTTAGAGTTTTCAAATGCAATAGTGTGATACCTTAATAAATCATTTTCATTAATAGAATTTTTTTCAATTAATCTATATATTGCCGAAAAATTATCTTGGATACTATTTATAGCTTGTTCTCCATCATCTTTTAAATTTAAACAACCAATTCGATACATCAAAAAGCTTTTAACACCTTCAAGACTTGTAAGTTTTCTACCCCTATCATTTAATAGTTCAAAAATTTGAGTAGCATCTGAAATTTTGTCAACTACATATAAAATTACATCTGAATTAATTAATATTTCCATTAATTTTTCTAGTACATCTATATTTTGTTTAGATAGTTCTTTTTGAAAATATATTTTTGCTTCCATAAGTCTTTTTTGCGATGGTGTTTCTTGTATAGAAACTTCATTATCATTTAAAATTGTATTTTGTAAAAAACTATTATCTTCATTTTCTAATTCTAACTTATAGTTTTCGCCATCATAAATATACCTTGAAAAAGTTTTATTTGTTACTTTTGTGGAGTTTTTATCCTTCAAAATTTGAATTATAGATTTCATAAAAATCATTATAGTTGTTAGACGTTGCTGACCATCTACAACATCTATGACTTCGTATTCACCTCTATTATTTTTTTGATGAAATAATAATGTTCCAAGGAAATAACTTTTTTCACCTCTTTGATTTAATAAATCTTCTAAAAAGTATTCAAGATTATCATCTTTCCAAGCATATGTTCTTTGGTACTTAGGTATATTGAATATTCTGTCACCATTAAAAAGGTCTTTTAATTTTATATTTCCATTTTGCATATTTTTCCTTTAAAGTATATTTTCTGTGTGTATAACTTGTATATAAAGATACTCTTTTGATTTTATTTAGTCAAAAAATTAAGTTATAATTTTTGACTTTCTTCTACTAATTTTTTCAAATTATCCAATTTTCGTATCATACTATCTTGCTTATAAAGAGAGTTTTTTTGCTTTTTAATTAAAAAAATAGAGGGGGAGTTATATATGTTAAATCGTTGAATAAATTTTAAGGAGTTTTGTGTTCCACTTCTTAAAAAAGTTGTATTTTTACTATTTTCTCTTACTCTATTATAATAATCAATAGCTATAATAGGAATGTTTAAATCTATCTTTGCTAATAAATCCATAGTACTTTTATCTCTTGAGGAGTAGAAAACTACTATATACTTTTCTGCATCTGGTTTAAAAATATCACTTTTTTCATAAAAGATATTTTTCTTAAAATCTATAAACTTATATTCTGAAAACTTGTAATTAAAGTAGGCAAAGGCAGCAGCTATCATCGCTGCACCAAAAAAAGAGGCTAGAAGAGTGGAAAGTGATAATAAACTTTTTCCTCTCCTCTTAGCCATCGTTAGATTATGCTAAATGTTTGTTGATAATATCAGCAAGAGCTTGTTTAGATTGAGCTCCAACGATTTGTTCTACCATCTCACCATCTTTGAAAAACATAATAGTTGGAATTGAACGAATACCAAATTTAACAGCAATATCTTGCTCTTCATCAGTATTTACTTTACAAATTTTAGCTTTACCATCGAAATCTTCAGCTAACTCTTCGATTACAGGAGCAATCATACGACAAGGTCCACACCATGGAGCCCAAAAGTCTACTAGAGATACACCCTCTGAAAGTGTTGCTTCAAAATCTGCACCAGTTAATTCTATATATTTACCCATATTGAGTCCTTTTACATTATAATTTGAAGAATTATACAAATCTAATGATTAAACTTATCTTTATAAAATTATTATTATTATTTAATTAATAAAAATGAAAAATAGTGTTCCACATACACACACTCTTTTAATCGAAACAGTATTAAAAATCTGTTATTATTGACAAAACTATTTATTAAGGTCGAAAAATGATTAAAGTTGGTGTATTTGGAGCAAGTGGTAGAGTTGGTAAACTTCTTTTAGCAGATTTAAAAGAGGTATCAAATATGAGTTTAAGCAGTGTCTATGTACGAAACAATTTAGATTTTTCAATAGACCCCTCTGTTTTAGTAACATCAGATATGGAAGCATTTATCAGTGCAAGTGATATTATTATCGATTTTTCACTTCCTAATGCATGTGAAAAATTATTAGAACAAGCTATAAAAACTCCTAAACCTTTAGTTATAGGTACAACAGGATTAGATACACATCAATTAAATCTTTTAAAAGAAGCTAGTGAGATGATGCCTATCTTATATGCGACAAATATGTCTTTAGGGGTGGCACTTTTAAATAAACTTGTATATCAAGCATCTTCAGCATTAAAAGGGTTTGATATAGAGATAGTTGAGATGCACCATAAACATAAAAAAGATGCACCAAGTGGAACAGCATTGACATTAAGCCAATCAGCTGCATCTGGACGTGGTTTAGATATAGAAAAAGTTCGTGTAAGTGGTAGAGATGGTAACATTGGTGAACGTAGTGAAGATGAGATAGCTGTTATGGCTCTTCGTGGTGGAGATATTGTAGGTCGTCACACTGTTGGTTTTTATAATGATGGAGAGTTTTTAGAACTAAATCATACAGCAACGTCAAGAAACACTTTTTCTAAAGGTGCGCTTAGAGCTGGAGAATGGTTAGCAAATAAAGAGATTGGTCTTTACTCTATTTCTGATTGTTTAAATTTGAATTAATATTAAAAAGAGTAGTTGCAAAAACTACTCTTTATCTTTTATAAAAATATACCCTTTTCCACTATTGTTCTCTTTTCCTGGAGCACCTGCTACTATAAAATCTCCATCTATATCAACAGATTTTCCAAAATTATCACCATTTTGAGCATTTTCTATTTTTAATTTCTCTATGGAAATAGTATTGTCATTACTTTTCTTTTCAAAAATATAGATATTACCTGCATCTTTTTCTGTTCCAGTTGCCCCAATTACAATAATATTATTATTAATAGAAACCGATGCCCCAAAACCATCATCTACGATAGCATTTTGAGCAGTTAAAGTTTCCATCTGTTCAATATCATTCTCACTATCAGATTTCCGTTTAAAGAGATATGCTTTTCCTTTATAAGACTCTTTTCCAACAGCACCTATCACAAAATAATCACCATCTATCGAAACAGCATCTCCAAAATAATCATTTTCTTCAGGATTTTCTATCTGAATTTTAGCTATCTGTTTAATATCATCATCTGCTATTTTAAAAAGATAACTACTCCCTGCATTATCTTCTGTTGTATCTTCATTTGGAGCGCCTACTAATACATAGTTACCATTGATAGCGATAGCTTCTCCAAAAAAATCATTTTCAGCACTATCTTTAGCCATAAATTTTGCTACTTGAGTAACATTATTGTCATCATCAGACTCTCGCTTAAAGAGATATGCTGTTTCAATATTTGGTACACCCACTGCTATATAATCACCAGAGAGAGAAACAACAGTTCCAAAATTATCATTTTTAGCACTATCATCAGCGACAATTTTAGCAATTTGAGATACCTCATCATTTTCTATTTTAAAGAGATATACTGAACCCACATCTTTTTCCACATCACTTTTATCTTTTGTATTTGCACCAACTACAATATATTCACCATCAATAGAAAGAGATATACCAAAATTAGTTCCATCTTCATTTCGCTCTTCTGTATCCTCTGCTTGAAATGATGTTAATAATCTTAATTTAGAACTGCTATCTTTTTTATAAAGATATACTCTCTCTTTTTTGTAAGAACTAACAACTATATAATCTCCACTAATCGCAATTGAATTAGCAAATTTATTGTTATTTTGAATATCACTTGGAGAGAGTGTTGCCACATCAAGATACTCTCTATTATTCACATCTATTTTTAAATCAAAATTAGTTGATTGGTTATTTTGGTCTTGTGCAACGATGGTAATTTTATACTTATTATCTCCATCACTATCTTTTGGCTCTTCATAATTTGCTTTTTCATTAAATCTTAAATTATTACCAGAAAAGAGTAATGCTCCATTATCTTCACCCTCTATATTTAACTCTATCGTTCCACCATTTGGTGTATCTGCTTGAAAAGCGATTAAATCATGTTGTATAAAAGGTTCATCATAACTTATGTAATCTATTTCATTATATATATATGGTTTAGTGATAGGTTCCATATAAAAAAGATATACACTTTGATTATTTGATGCTTTTGAATTTTCTTTATATGCCCCAACTACAATATAATCACCATTAATTGCAAGTGATGTTCCAAATCCATCATCTGTTTCTGCATCAAACGCTTCATTTTTCATAATCTGAGTAATATTATTATCTTGTGTTGACTCTTTTTTAAATGTATAGATACTTCCAGTTAAATCCCCAACTACCATATAATTACCATCTATTGAAACAGTTTTTCCAAAAGCATCATTCTTTTTTATATCATCTGCTTGAAACTTTGCTATTTGAGTAATATTACTATCACTACTTCCTCTTTTAAATAGATAAGCAGTTCCTCCATCAGTTTTAATAGAGTCATCTCCATCTGCACCAACTAAAATATAGGAGTCATCAATAGAGATTGAACTTCCAAAATAAGAGTATGCAGTTGCATCATCTGCTTTAAATGCTCCTTTTTGTATTACACCATCTGATTCAATTTTAAAGAGATAAACATATCCTATATCATTATCATCTAAAGAATCTTTATTTGGAGCACTTACAACTATATAATTTCCACAAATAGCTACTGAAGTTCCAAAATGGTCATCTTGTTTAGGAGATTTTGCAGAAATTTTTACCTCATTTACCACTTCACTATTAGAGTTAATTGTATAAATATACACAGCTCCTGCATTTGCATATGTCGTGTCATCTTTTTTTATATCTGCTTGAGGAGAAGATATAACTATATATCGTGTTGTCATTGCAATAGATGAACCAAACATATCACCTTTAGAAGCATCACTCGCTATTATCTTTGCTAGTTCATCAACTTTTTCATCTGATACTCTTTGAAATAGATAAGCCATTCCATCATCATTATTAGGAGCACCTACCACCATATAATCCCCTGCGATTGCAACAGACTTAGCAAAATTATCTCCATTGTTAGCATCACTTGCTTCAATTTTACTTACTTTTGTAAAATCACCACTTGGAAATTTCTTATAGATATAAGCTACTCCAGCATCTCTATATTCAGTATCTTCATTATATGCACCAACAATTATATAATCGTCATTCATTGCAACAGAACTTCCAAATGCACTATTTTCTTCTCTATTTGAAGTTACTATTTTAGAAATTTGAAAAGGTTTATTTATATAATCTTCTACACTAATATTAACATCTACTTCTGCACTATCTCCAGCTGTATTTTTTGCAACAGCTTTAAAATTATATTGAGGTTGTGTTTCATAATCTAAACTATTTGATTCTTTAAGATAGATAAATCCGTGTGTATCCACAGTAAAAAGATTACTATGTTCACCTATCAAATTAATAGCAGAGATAGGAGAATCTCCCTCATATATTCTATTAATTGGACCAATTTGTGTATCTTTAGGAGCATTTTCTTTGATAGAAGTTTCCAATTTTATGAGAACAGGTACCTCATCAATCACATTTTTAACTGAAATATTTACATCACTAACATTACTATCCCCTGCTTCATTTGTAGCAACAAGAGTAAAATGATAACTTTGAATGCCCCCATTATTATCATAGTTAAGTTTTTTACCTGCTGTGATTGAAATATTTCCATCCAAAGATATATGAAAAGTATCATTTCCATCTCCACTTAATGCCATTTTTGAGATATTTGTATCTCCAACTTCAATAATATCAATATTTCCTATCGTAATATTACTCTCTGTATCTTCAGAAACAATAAGCGAAAGATTAGCTAATTCAGGTATAACATCGGGAACATCTTCAATATTCACAACCATAAGTTGTTGTGTTATATGAATACCATCATCTGCGATAGCAGTAAATGTATAGCGTGATTTTTTTTCATAATCGGGTGCTTCTTTAAAAAAGACTTGATTGTCATCAATATCAAAAAAAGGCCCACCCTCTGCACTCTCTTCAATAGAATATGTTATCGTTGAATTAAAATCTGCATCTATTGCATCAAGTTCAACAACTGAAGTAGTATTTTCTCTAACAGATATATTGGTATCTTCAAAAATAGGTGCATTATCATTAACATCTATCAAAGTTATAACAAACTTTTCACCATTTAATGTTACATAGTATCTTTTTTTATCTCTCTCATAATCAGGTGCACTTTTAAAGAGTAAGCTAGACCCACTTACAGTAAATTTATAAGCATCCTCTCCAGAAAGAACAAGACTAGAGTTTGTTAGAAGTGTTATAACATTTTGAGTCCCCTCTTTTACGGCAATATAATTTATCTTTTGTGTATCTGTTATAGACCCTATATCTGATGAAGATGTTCCATCATTAACATCACTTGAACAAGCGGTGAAAAAAGTTAATACAATAGCGAATACTAAACCTTTTATAAAATATTTTTTATACATAATTTCTCTTAATTTTAAGTTATCTTTGATAATATCATTTTATATATTATAACTCTATAAATAGGAAAAAAAATTGGCATCATTTGAACAACATATAAATGTAGCTGTTATCGCAACAGGTTTAGGTATAGTACCTTTACATTCAGCAGGATTATTGGATGTAAATCAATCATTAATCGCTCTCTCTTTAGGAGTTTTCGGAACAATGCTTCCCGATTTGGATTCAAATCAATCAAAACCAACACGGATAGTATTTAAGATGCTTTCTGTTTTTTTACCTCTGATTGTCCTTCTTTCTATTCCAAATCCATTATCAATATTTAGTATAATAGGTGTTTGGGTTTTATCAAGTTTAGTGCTTCATTATCTATTTTTTAAAACATTTTTATCTATCACTTCCCATCGAGGACTATTTCACTCTATTCCTATGGGAATTTTTTTAGCACAGGTTACTGTCTATCTCTTTTATCATTTCTCTACTGCAGATAAAACATTTTCACTGTTTGCAGGATTTTTTATTCTCTTCGGATTTTTAATCCACCTTTTTTTAGATGAAATGTTTAGTATTGATGTATTTGGTATGGAACTCAAACGCTCATTTGGTTCAGCATTAAAAATATATGCTAAACACAATATTTTAGGGACTTTTTTACTCTATGCTCTGATAGCTACAATGTATTATACTCTTACCCTCAATTTCAATGATAATTTCTATATCAATTTTTCTCAAGATATATTAGACGCATTACAAAAGGTTAAACTCTTTTAAATTTAGTTATAATTCGCTTAAATATGGAAACTATTGCACTTTTTGGTGGTTCATTTGACCCTCCACATATCGGTCACAAGGCTATTGTAAAAGCTTTACAAAGAGAGGTATATATTGATAAAATTATCATTATGCCTACTTTTTTAAATCCATTCAAATCATCATCTCATGCATCCAGTGAACTCCGTTTTCAATGGTTACAAATAATCTTTAATGATTTTACTAATGTTGAGATTAGTGATTATGAGGTAAAAAAAGGGCGAGCTGTCACAAGTTTAGAAACAGTTCACCATCTTTTGAAAAGATATAAAAAAATATATCTTGTGATTGGTGCTGATAATCTAGTATCTTTAAAAACTTGGAATAATTTTAAAGAGTTAAATGATTTGGTAACTTTTATTATCGCACCACGGGATGATATAGAGATACCAAAACATTTTATCTCTTTAACTATTGATGAAAAAATCTCTTCCTCCGAGTTACGTAAAGATATGAAACTATCAAAGATACCAAAAGAGTGTGCAGTAGAAATAAAACAACATTATAAGGAAAAATATGAACAATAGCAGAGTAGAAAATATAGTATCAGTTCTTGATACAAACAAAGCAGAATCGATAGAGGTTTTCGACCTTAGAGAGAAAAATTATTTTGTTGATTATGCAATTATCGCTTCATCACTTGGTTCAAAACACACTATCGCTTTACTTGACCATCTAAAAAAAGGGCTTAAACCAAAAGAACAGTTTAATCATGTTGATGAGAGTGGAGATTGGGTTGTTATAGATTTAGGGGATGTACTTATTCACATTATGACTCCAGAGTATAGAGTTAAATATGATATGGAAAAATTTCTTGCCGATTTAACAAATGGACAAGATGGAGATGCTCTTTAAAAGAGTATCTCTCTAATTAAACTACTTTTTAAAAAAAGTAGTTTAATTCAAAACGATATTCATTATAAGAAATATCAGATTTTCCTGCACTATCTTCATCTGTTACAAAACCTAAACGTAACTTAGCTTCTAAGTTTTTACCTATATTTTGACGAGCATCTATATTTAAAATATTTGTATCTGCTTGAACACCAGCTTTATTATCATCAAAATCTTGTATAGCATATCGAGCCATTAAGCTAAATCCATCCAATATATTTGCTTTACCAAAATCATAACCAACTCTCGCTAAATATGTTTTCGTATTTGCATACCAGTTATATTGACCCATAGCACGAGTAAATCCACCTGTTGGGAAACCTCTCCAAGGAGCTATAATATCTGCTTTATCTGCAACTTTAGAATATCCTAAGCGACCTAAAAAAGCACTCTTTCTAATATCCAACTTTAAAGCGAGAAGAGAACTATCTAAGCTCTGTTTATCTATATAACCTGAAGAGTTACCTTTTAAATTTGCTACATCGTAATCGGCACTTAAATTATCCATCTGTTGCATATAACGAACAGCAGGAGTAACACTCCAGCCTCCACCAACTGGTACTTTATAGTGAGCCTCTAATGTTAGATTACTCACGACATCAGGAACCATCATAAAGCTTACATTGGCTTTTAAATTTTTTATTGATTTATTTGTTACTGTTGCTATTAGTAGTTTATTGTCTGTACCTATTCTCTGTGTTGTAAGATTTTTATTGACTGCTGAATCATCATTTTGAGTCCATTTATCAACACTATTAAAAGCTAATATATCATGACTTGATGTATGGTCTCTTAATTTTTGATTGTAAAGATATGCTAATTTAATAGTTGTTTTTGGTAAATCTTTTATAGTTGCAGTTACACCATCAAAACTATTTGGTATCATCTTCGTATCATTTGATTTTGTAAAAACTGTTTCAACAAATTGACGCCCTAGAATAAAAGAGGTTTTATTTCTCCTATATTTCAGATAAGCTTGACCTAAAACACTCATTCCAAAATCACCTGTTACAGATGTATTTGAGCGACTTAAAGTATCTTTACCAGCTTTTAAATATTTAATATCTTCTACATCTTCACGAAAAAAAGAGGGATTTTGAGATGTATATACTCCTGCTGTTGCACTAAAGCCAGAAAAAGAAGCTGTTTTATATATAAAACTACCCCCTATACCCATAGCTTTATTATCACTAATTTTTGAACTAGAGTCATCAGTCCAATTCCAAATAAAACTATTTGTTCTCAATCTTCCATAAAAAATTCCCTCTGAGAATATTTTAGAAAAACTATTTACAGAAGATGGAAGTTTTGTATATTTCAAACTCATATTTCCATTCAGTGTTACTTTATCTGATTGAAGTGTTGCACTTGCTGTTGATGCTAAAAAAAGTGTACTTATAGCAATTAAACTTAACTTAGATTTTTTCATTTTTTATCCTTTTTTTGAGTTGTATTATTATCTACTGTCTCTAACAAACTATTTTCTAACATATCTTTATAGTTATAGATAGCTTCCACATATTTTACAGCTTCTAAACCTCTTGCATAACCATATTTTAAAGTTTTATAATATTTTTTATCTGATAAAAGTGGTAATGTTTTTTTCAAATCACTCCAACTTGTGGCATCCCAATTTAATTTTCTTGCCAATTCTCGTGCATCATAGATATGTCCCAATCCTATATTATAAGCTGCTAACGCAAATTTAAGTCTATTTTCTCCTGTAATATCTTTAGGAACAAATTTTATCATCTGTTTTATATGACGTGTTCCTCCAACTATACTCTCTTTAGGATTAAGTCTATTTTTTACACCTAAAAGTTTTGCTGTTTTATTTGTAAGCATCATTAAACCTCTCACACCTGTAAAACTTTTTGCTTTAGGCTTCCAATGAGATTCTTGATAAGATATAGAAGCTAAAAGTTCCCAAGATATACCATAATCTTTTCCAGCTTTTTTAAATATCTTTTCATATTTAGGTAAACGTGATTTAACTCGTTTGTAAAAAACAGTTGTATTATAATAATCGAAAAAGAGGAGATGACTATAATAATGGTCTTTTAACTCTGCCATTCCACCTGATTGATTAAAATTATTTAACCAAGTATACAAATCTGTTTTTAAATCATCATCCTCAGCCAACAACCAAGCTAGTTGTTCCCTTTCACTAATAATAAAAGCTAATGCTATATCTGGGAAATATTTAAGATTAATTGCATAAATATTTGAATCCACTATGGTACAATCTATCTCGTGAGATGCAACTTTAGCTAACAACTCTTCAGCTGAAAACTCTGATGTTAATGATACATTTATATCAAAACTATCATCTTTAAGATTTTGAATTGTTTCACTATAACTTGTATCTTCCCCTATCATGAGAGATAAACCAGTAAGGTCATCTATTCCATGTGGAAATTTACTGTTTTGCATCCCTCTATAACAAACAACTTGCTCCTGTATCTCTGAATAAGATGGGCCAAAATTAAAACTTTTTTCTCTTAAAGGTGTTTTTGCAAAACTTGCAGATGTAATATCTGGGTGTAAGATTTTAGAGAGTTCAATAGCCTCTTTTGTTGTTTGCACTGTTGTTATATTTAATTCTACATTTAAACTATCTGCATAGGCTTTTAACAAGTCATATTCAAAACCCTGTTTCCCATCACTTCCTATGTAATATGTTGATAATGAATTTAATAAAACTACATCAAGTACCCTGTTCTCTTTAATTTTATCCAATAAAGAGGATTGTTTTTTCAATGTTGGTTTTTCAATCACTTCTATTATTTTGGGAGGAGTGTACATAGAATGACTAAACCACCCAAATAAAAAAATAGTTATAGTAAAAAATACCAGTAAAATCTGTTTAATATAATCCTTCATAACTGTTAGTGTACATTCCTAACACTTATGCAAAGATAAATCGGTTTACTCCATCATCATATTCGTGTGCTAAAACTTTACCATGAGCTTTTAAAATAGAATCTACTAAATAGAGTCCTAAACCAAAACTATTTTTAGATGGATTATCTTTTGTAAATGGTTCTATATAATATTGAAGAGGATTTGCTATACATTTACCATGACTTTCAAATACAAGTTCATCATTTCTAATTAAAATATTTACATGTGCATCAGGTGAATATTTTATCGCATTGTCTATCATATTTTTTACAGCAGTTGTATAGAGTCTATAATTGACAACAAGTTTTACATTTGCATGAACATTTACACTTACACATTCTCTTTCAACCATAGCCATATCCATAGCCCCATCTATAATATCCACCAAACGATACTCTTTAAAATCTGTTTTATCATCGATAGATGTAACCTCCTCTATCAATGCAAACTCAGTTACTAAAGATTCTAAACGTCCAAATATGGAGATAAATCTATCTTTATGTTTTTGTGATTCAAGCATCTGTGTTACAATCGTCCCTTTTGCAATAGGTGTTTTCAATTCATGCATAAGATTACGGAGAAATAGAGTCCGTGATTCTAAAAGAGTGTTAATCTTCAATCTAGCTGATTCTAATTCATTAGCAACTGAACCTATCTCATCAGATGAAGATGTTTTAAATGAGATATTCATATTTCCATCTCCAAAGAGAACTATTTTTCTTCTTAATCTAATGAGTGGTCTTAATTTTTGTAAAACAATTATAAATGAGATAATAATGATGGATATAATAGTGGCATATGTATATAAAACACTTCCATAACGATAGGGATGAAGACTTTCATCTTGGATTAAAATAGTAGCCGATTTTGTTTTGAGAGAAAAATATATCTTTTTTTGATACTCCAACATACTCACACGTAAATCTTGTACCACACTATGAGTATAAAGTCCCTGTTCATTTACAAAGAAAGAGGAGTTTATATTTCTAAATCCCTCTTTTTTTAAAAGTTTTGCAGAGTTTAAGATAATATTTTTGTTTCTATCATCTTTTATTTTAAGTAGTTTATAAACAGCAAGATTTGCTTCTAACATTATATCTGAACTATTACTTAAACTGTGTGCTCTGTATATTTGAGTAATTACAGAATATTTTGTAAAAATTTGCTCAATATATTGATGTTTATTAAGTTTATAAAACTCTATAAATACAGCAGTTACACTTATAATAGTTACACTAATTGCAAACAATATAGTTATTAAAACAGCATGCTCTTTAATGCTGAAAAAATTTACTTTAATAACTTATATCCCACACCTCTTACCGATTCGATAAGAGTTTTATCACCAAGTTTATTTCGAATACGTCCAACCATAACATCTATACTTTTATTTGAAGAATCTTCATTAATTGCATTTACATTGTGGATTAAATCTTCTCTTGAAACGACTAAACCCTGTTTTAAAATCATATAAGACAATATTCCAAATTCTGCATTTGTAAGGTCTATATTTCTATTTTTATAAGAGATTATCATAGTTGCTTTATCACATTTAAAATCACTTTTAGATTCCGTTTTAGCTTCACTTTTTGCCTCATAGCGACGTAAAACAGAGTGTATTCTTGCTTCTAACTCTCTTGGGTCATAAGGTTTAGGTAGATAATCATCTGCACCTAACTCTAATGCTTTTATTTTATCATTTACATCACTTCTTGCAGATGATATAATAATGGGAATATCTTGGCGTTCACGAATAGATTCACACACCTCAAGACCATCCATTCCAGGAAGCGTTAAATCTAAAATAACTAAATCAAATGGTTCTAATTTAAGTATACTTACGGCTTTAAAAGGGTCATCTTCTGTAATAACCTCAAACTTGAACTGCTCAAGATACTCTGTAAGTATCTCTGCCAATTCTAAGTCATCTTCAATCATTAATATTTTTTTCATCTGTAAAGTGTAACAAAATTCAATTAACACTTAGATAATCTAAACTAAAGCTCATTTTTTCTATAATTAAATATTGTTTTTACACAGAAAATATTAAAAGGAAATCTTATGTTTGTTTCATCATATAACACTTATATTTATACGAATAATTCACATAAAATTTCAAAAGAGATAGAGGAAACTAAAGAGAAACTCAAATCATTTCAACACTCTTTACTTAATGCTACTCATAAAAAAATATATTCTGAAAAAAAAGTACCTATCAACTATATTTCAAAAGAAAAAGTTCAATATAATAAAAAAATTATTTCCGAACAACAAGAGTACAAAAAAGCACTCTCCTCCACAAAAAAATTTAATCATAGCTCTTTTCTTAAAACTGCTTCAACAGCTTATAAAGATAATGTTCAAAAATTTTCTACTTTTAAAAAACCAAAAGTAGCTTTTCAAAAAACTATTAACTCAGGATTAGATACGCCAAAAGAGATTCAAAATATTCAAGAAAAAAATATGAGAACAGCTATGGTTCACACTTATAATGAAAATAATAACTACTATCTTAGCTACCACTAAAGCAGAAATTAACTCTTTTTTTACTATAATTTCTTCGATTTTTATTCTGTAATTTACACAATAAAACATTAAACAGATAATGTCAAAAGTTAGTGCAACCCTTGTTTTTAAGGATAATTGTCCGACATTTTCAAAGTAAACTAACAAAACTCTTAGCTGAAAAAGCTATTTAAGGATACCCTATGGTAACTATGAAAGACCTATTAGAATGTGGTGTACACTTCGGACACCAAACTCGTCGTTGGAACCCGAAAATGAAAAAATATATTTTTGGTGTTCGTAAAAATATCTATATTATTGATTTACAAAAAACACTTCGTTATTTCCGTAATACTTATACAATCGTTATGGATGCTGCTGCTGAAGGGAAAACTATCCTTTTTGTTGGTACTAAGAAACAAGCTCGTAACTCTGTAAGAGATGCAGCAATCGCTTGTAATATGCCTTATGTAGATAACAGATGGTTAGGTGGTATGCTTACTAACTTCCCAACTATTCAAAAATCTATCCGTAAACTTGACATCATCACTGAGATGCAAGAAAATGGTCAAATTGATTTACTTACTAAAAAAGAAGCATTAATGCTTTCTCGTAAAAAAGTAAAACTTGAAGCATATTTCGGTGGTATTCGTAATATGAAAAAACTTCCAGATATGTTATTTGTTGTAGATGCTGTTAAAGAGCATATTGCTGTTTTAGAAGCAAGATGTCTTAACATTCCTATCGTTGCACCTCTTGATACTAACTGTGACCCAGACCTTATTACTTATCCAATCCCAGGTAATGATGATGCAATCCGTTCAATTCAACTTTTTTGTCGTGAAATGACTGCTGCTATCAATGAAGGTAAAGCTCTTAGAGATGCACCTGCACAAGAGGAACAAGCTGAGGAAGAGGTAGCTACTGAAGCTCCTGCAACTGAAGAAGCTCCTGCTAAAACAGAGGAAGCATAATCATGGCAAAAATTACAGCTGCAATGGTAAAAGAGCTTCGCTCTGCTACTGATGCTCCTATGATGGATTGTAAAAAAGTTCTTGTTGAAGCTGAAGGTGATATGGCTAAAGCAACTGAACTTTTAAAAGAACGTGGTATAGCTAAAGCTGCTAAAAAAGCTGATAGAGTTGCTGCAGAAGGTCTTACAGGAATTGTTATCGCTGATGACTTTTCTAAAGCTACTGTTATAGAAATCAACTCTGAGACTGACTTTGTTGCTCAAAATGAGGGTTTCCAAAATTTAGTAAAAGATACTACAAAAGAGATTTTTGATAATCAACCAGCTGATGTTGCTGAATTTAGTGCATCAGAATTTGGAGCAAAATTTCAAGCTGAAGTTATTAAAATTGGCGAAAAAATTGAACTTAGACGTTTCAACACTTTAACTGCTGATGCAACAACTTCTTTAAATGGTTATATTCACTCAAATAATCGTATTGCTGTTATAGTTACTGCAAAATGTGATAGTGAAAAAACTGCTGAAGCTATGAGACCATTCCTTAAACAAGTTGCTATGCATGCATCTGCTATGAAACCATCTACTCTTTCTTATAAAGATTTAGATGCTGATTATGTTGCTGCTGAAACTGTTGGTAGAATTGAAGTTATTAAAAAAGAGAATGAAGAGTTAGCTCGTCTTAAAAAACCTCTTAAAAATGTACCTCAATATATCTCTATGAGTCAATTAACTGATGAAGTTATGGCTCAAGCTGAAGAAAATATCAAAGCTGAGTTAAAAGCTCAAAATAAGCCAGAAAAGATTTGGGATAAAATTATTCCAGGTTCATTAGCTCGTTTTGTTTCAGATAACACTACTTTAGATAAAGAACAAGCTCTTCTTGACCAAAACTTTGTTTTAGATGAGAAGAAAACAGTAGCTCAAGCTGTTGAAGCTGCTGCTAAAGAACTTGGTGGTACTGCTGAAATTACTGCGTTTGTTCGTTTAGAAGTTGGTGAAGGTATCGAGAAAAAAGAGGATGATTTTGCTGCAGAAGTTGCTGCACAAATGAGTTAATCTTTTTAGTAAATTCTATTAAAGAGTGAGAGTTTTTTAACTCTTACTCTTTCTCTTGTCCAACTCCCTTTCTTCTTATCGCATCTATTTTTCTTTTTTTCCATAACTTATAAATATCTTGATTTTTGATTTTTGTTATATGTGCCAAAGACCTTGCTCTTTTAGAATTTTTCTTCTCATATCTCGCACCTGATGCTTTAAGAATATCTCCCTCTATCTTTGCATATTCAAAATTTTTACTCTCACTATTGTATTTTAAAATTTCACCAGTAACTGTTTCTATCCAATTCAGGTATTGATTTCCTTGTGCTTTTGCTTTGAATGTTGTTCCATCAGCATTTTTAAACTCTCTCATTTTTTGAAAAGCTGGTGCAGAAAATAGAGATGATACTATTATAAGAGATAAAACTAAATGTTTCATATAAACTCCTTAGTTTAAGTTGAGAGTCATTGCTGAACCTCTTTGTGAAATATTTGTAACTAATGTTGAAAAATGATTTTTATTACTATCATAATAAAGAGCTTTCTCATCTCCTCCACCTCCATCACTATCTATTGTCCCCTCTACTGCTTCTACCAAATCAACCCCCTTATGAACTGTATCATTATTTACATCATTTTCTTCAATATGTGCTTTCGTCACTTTTGTTTCATCAATTTTCCAAATAGCTATTCCGCCATTAAATTTACCCTCAAGAGAATAAAGCCCACGGTCATAACCACTATTATTTCTATTTTCTAAAAGATAATAGCTATTTGTATCTATGGGTATTTTTAAAATATTGTACTTTAATGATGCTGTTTCATAAAGAGTTACCTCCTCATTTTTTACAACTATTGGCTCTATCCAGTTGTTATAAATTTTACTCCAAGCACAAAAATGAGCAGGTGTATTTCCAGCATACTCTTCACTATTTTGTGTTGCCCATGTTCCTGAACCCATAATTCCAAAATATCCTATACCACCCTCATTTGGATTGAAAGTACTATACAAATCTGGTAAATTAAAAGTAGAATGACCTAACTCATGTGCTATAATTCCTATCGTTGCATTATGAGGATTATCTTTATTATGTTTCTCTCCAAACACTGCAAAATTACCTTTATGTTCACAATTTAAAAGAGAAACAGAATCTACTATAACCTCTCCTAAAGTAGCAGACAGACAGCTTTGATGCCCCCAAATACCGTTGATAACATGTCTTCCCTCATAAGCATCTTCATATCCTGCTATAATAAATGTGATAAGTAACTCATCTGGTGTTATATAACCATCAGCATTTTTATCATAATTTGAAAAATCTACATATTCATCTACCAGTTCTAATGCTGTTTTAAAATCTGGATAAACTTTTCTTTCAAAATAAAGACTATCCACATCTGTATTTGGATGATTTTTAGGCAAATGAATAGATACAATACTATCATTTTTTATACCATAATCTTCTTCCACTTTAGTGAATTCGAAGTGATTACTACTTACCTCTTTATAATAGCTATTGAGTTGATGTTCCTCTGTTCCAAAAAGCTTTGTATGCCAAAAAGTATCATCAGAACTAATCTCTATATTATCATAACTTACTAGAATTCCTAACATAGGAACAGATGTTCTAATAGTAGATGATTTTGAGATTTTAGGTTCTATACTACTCTCTTTTTCACTCTTTTTTATCTCTGTAAAGTCTTGATAATCACACCCTAAAAATAGATAAAGAGGGATAGTTAATAGAACTTTTTTTAACATTTTTACTCCTTACCAGCTAATTTGTCAATCACTTTGAGAACAGTTTTATCTGTTTCTAAATGCTTCTGTTCTTTTAAAATAGCTTCTAACTCTTGTTTATCACTCATCATATTAAGAGTTTTAAGTGCAAGAATTCTATTTCGTTTTGTAGTTGATTTGAGTTCGCTTTTTACTTCACTTACAAAGTTATCAACACCTGCATTTTGAATAGAATAAAGCATCACTCTTTTTTGTGCCGAAGATGTTGCACTGTTAAACAACTCTTTCACTTTATGAGAAATTTCATCATCCTCTATCTTATCACTTAATGTTCCTAATGCTAATGAAGCTGTATTTACACTCTCTTCATTAGAATTATCATCTATAATAGATGTTATTGTTTCAACACTTGTAGCAGATGGTTTTTTTAAAGAACCTATCGATACAATAGCTCTTACTCGATTATCTTGAGTAATATCATCATCTATGGCTAATTGACTCAGTGCTTCCTCTGCCTCTTTTGTAGATACAAACTCCATTATACCAATAATTTGCATCTGAACATAATCATCATACTCATTAAATCTATCAACTAACTCAAAAACACCTTTTGGATTTGCTTTAAGATATTTAGAAAGAAGCAAAAAATTATTTGTATCTTTTGGTGTATCACTAATCTGTTGCATTATCTTTTCGATACTAAGATTAAGTTTTTGTATAGTTTTTTTATCTTCTATCTCTTTTATCTCATCCCAAATATTAGCTTCTGTTTTCATCTCTTTATCAAAACTTGATAAAAACTCTTTCACCGATTTTTTAGATGAAAATATCTCTAAACTTTTATCAATTTTTGTATCTATTTTAGAAAGCTCTATCTGATTATAATTTTCAAACTCTCCCTTTTTATTTTTAAGTTTTTGAGATACCTTTAAAGATTTTAACCACACCGATTTTTTTGATATTAGAGCATTAAAACTATTGTCTAAAACAATGAAATCTTGTAGATTTGCATCAGGATAATAGAAATCTATCTTTTTAGAGATACTCCTATCATCTTTTGTATAGATAGCTTTATAATCCCCATTTGTATCTGTTTCTACTGTTTCATAATAGGCATAAGGTTGATTTACTATCTCTAAAAGATATATAGTCTGCTTTAAAGAGATATAATTTTCAGCTACACCTTTAAATCGTATATCTAAAATCTCACCATTATCTGTAAAATGAACTAAAAAAGGTTTTTTATAAAGTTTTTTTAACTCTCTTTTTGCAATCTCACTAAGAGAAGATTTACTCAAATCTAACTGAGAAAATTGCATCAATACCCAGATAAGCCCTTTCTCTTTTTCAATAGCTTTAATATGTAACAGTGCATTTAAGTAGAATTTTTGTGTAAGAGGGACTCTCTTGTCAAGAAGAAGAGTTGATGATTGTTGAAATTTTAAACGGTATGTTGAGATTATATTTAATGGAAAGTTATATTCCAAAGACACTTTCGTGTCTTTGGGTATAGATAGTTTTTTTGGAGTTGTATTGTTTTTTTCTATCCACAATACTCCAAAAAGGAGACCTAAAATAGCAACTATATATAAAAGTTTTTTTTTTCCATTCTTTAATCCTTTGTATTCCAAATTTTGATATGAGAAACTTCGCTATTCAATTTTTTCGATGAGTCTACCTTATGATATGATGTTGATATACCATAACCACTCTCTTTTGGTGACGTTGAGTGTTGAAAACCTGTAATACATACTGGTTTATCCCAATCTTCTACACCTCTATATATCGTTGTATAGTTTCGTGTACTTGTTTTCTTATCTGGATGGTCATATACACGAATAGCTGTACTTTTTTTGATATTAGGATAAAGCATCACAGAACTTGCTTCATTATTCACACATTCATCACTTTCTGAACAATCAATATCAATAGTATAGTCACTGTTAAATTTTCCAACAGTATCACCTTTACAACTTGTATTTTTATAAAAAACAATATCTCTATGTGATGTTACAAATATAGCTTGATTATCTTTTCCACCAAAACCTCTTTTTACAAAACCATCTTTAGCTGTTCCATTTTGAAAAATATCATCTAAAATCTCTGTATTTTCTGTTTCTACTTTAGTTGTTTTAGCACATAAATCAGAAACAGCTTCAGTATGTTTACCTATAAATGGTACAAGAGTATATGGTGCTCCATCAAGAGATTGTCTTGCGATAGAAACAACACCATCCGAACCAAAAGCAAATGGACTATCACATACTGCACGAATAGCTAACAATGGAACTACTCTATCTTCAGTTTTTAAAGTTGTATATGGATAATCTTTATTAAACTGTGCCATCTGTTCTAAGCCTAAATCTTTAAGTGCAGGAGCAGATGTAAGGTCAGTTAATCCTAACTCTTTCAGTGCAGAAACATCAGAAATACCACCAAATTGACTTCCTCCATGAGGAGTAGCAATAGTATAGATTTTAGTTATTATTTTACTAGCAGAAGCAAAAGGTTCTTCTCCTGTTTCATTAGCATAACTTACAATATATCGTAAATCTAATCCACCCATACTATGTCCAACAGCTATAAGAGAGTTCTCCTCTAAGTTTAAACCATTGATATAGTTTGCAAGTTCTTCTGCACGTGTTGCAATAGAGCCAACTTTATCAACATTTGTTCTATACACATTCCATCCTGCTTTTTCTGCATATTGGCTATATGTTTCCCATGTTGCTTGACTAGAATATAAACCATGTGCAAACAATATATTTTTCTTTTTCATTGGAGCATCAGCTTTTATTACTATTGAATCAGGGTATGCAATACCTAAATCTGGCACTAACTGTATTTTAAATAGGTTTTGTCTTTTATCTAAAAGAGTTGTTGTACTTCTAGTTGTTTCCCATCTTGCTAATGTTTTAGTTCTTTTATGTTTACCCCATTTCCAAGGTTTCCAAAATTGACTTTTATATTCTGGTCCAAACCATTTTCCATAAAGATAAAATCTTCCGTGAGGTCCGTAAAAATAGTTAGTAATATTTTCATGAAGATTACCTTCAACATATTTTACATACTCTTTTGTTTCATTATCAACTAAATCAAGAGAAGCTGTAATACTATTTTTAAAATCATCACTAATGAGATAAAATTCACCACCAACACCTGCACTATAATCAACATCTAAACCAAAAAAGTCAAAACCAGCACCGACACCACCATCTATCCATGCACCTATTCTTGCGTTTGGAGTAAATGAAGCTTTAAGCTGAGTAATTCCTTGTAACTTAATATCTGCCGTATAGCCTATTGTTGCTTGCGCACCAACCTCTACAACAACAGGAATAAATCCAGCAATAATTGTTTGCTTTTTAGATATAGTTTTTCCAAAATCTTTAGAACGTTTATAGAAAACTGTTGTTGATTTAGCAGTTTTATCTAACACTTTTTTAGCTTTTGAAATTATCATAGCTTTTTTAAGCTTTGTATCTTTAATAGTATCAATATTTGGTATAGTTGGTATTGTTAAACCTGTAATATCAGTTAATGATTTACCTCTAGTATAAAGATTATAACCTAAACTTTTTACTACAAAATCATAACCAGTATCTTCAAAAGAGGCAGGTTCTATACCAGCTTTAAAATCTACTTCAAAAATTTTATAATGTTTTTTCTTTAAAACTTTGAGTTTTACAAAAGCTTCTGTTGATGCACGTACACCATCAGCATCTAAAGAGGCATTTCCAATGGCATAAATTCCAGCTCCGACTCTATCTCCATATTTAGATTTAGAGAAAGATTTTTTATATGAAAGTTTATTATTTGCATAAGAGAAACCATCTTCTGTTCCTTTTGCAGTAGCTTTATATGCTGGTGCATTTTTTACTTTTTCGAGAGAACTCAATAGCTCTTCAACTGTAATCGTACCAGATTTAAGTTGTGCAAAATTATCTGTAAGAGCTTCTATTAGGTTATCACTCATAAAAAATGTTATTGGATATTTATATGAATCGATAGATTCTCCATCTTGAGTTTTAAGTTCTAAAACAATATAAGAACTTGCAACTGCTTCTTTATCTATTAACAATGAGCGACCAAGTTTTTCTATAAGAATAAGTAAATTTTCTCTATCTATTAAAATATTTGTAGAGATATTTAAGATAGTATTTGATTCTATTAAAGGTATATTTATTACATTATTATATTCAATAGCCTTTGTCACATTATCGTCAGCACTATCATTATCACTATCAAGGTTTTTAAAAGATATAGCCTCTAAAGGAACATAAATTTTAGTATCTGATACATCAAGATAACCACTTAGTTTAATATTTGTAATATTTTTATCAGCAAATCTATTTTCAATTTTTAGTGTACTATTGATAAGAACACCCTCTTCAGAATAAGACATCTCAACAGACTCTTTTTTTGCTAAGATATTATCTGAACTTTCACTACTATTTGCTTGTGTATCATCCAATGTCAAACCACTAATATCAACATTACCTTTTTCATTCACATTAAAAAGAGTTGTTCGTTGAGTAGAGTTAGTATCATCTTTTCCTGAAACTACCACTTCTATACTATATTTACCTGCATTTACATCTGCTGGGATAATTGTTTCTAATTGATAGCTTGTTATACTATTTGAGAGTTGGTCAAGAGTATAACCTACAAGTTCTCTTCTTGAACTATTATCTTCATTTACAAGTATAAATGTAACAGGTAAACTACCATAAGAGGATGAAACATTAATATCTACAACAATAGGAACAATAGAACCAACATTTACAGAACGATTTTCTAAAAGTGACACAGATTTAAACTGCTTTTGAGATATAACAGTTTTATTTCCATTCATAATATTATCTATTATGTTTTTTCTTTCTGTTTCTATTGAAGCATTTAATTCAACATTCTTTTTAGAGGGAATATATGAATTTATTTTTTCTGCTATCTCTGTTTGATTTAAACCTGAAAGCTCTGTTGATGAAAGTAACTTTTTACTCTCCTCTTGATACTTTGTTTTAAAATCATCACTACCGATACTATCTTTCACTGATTGATAAAGAAGTTCAGACAGATAGGTAACAGTAAAGTTATCTCCCAATGTTGTAACATCTTTTCCATATATGATAGAACGGAAAGTACCTTGATTTTGAGTAAAAGAGCTATCTTTGATACCATCATCATTATAATCCCAATCCTCTCCACCAGAAACCTCATAAAGGTATAATTGATTTGCTTTCAATTCAAATTGATGCACATCAAATTTTCCAATATCTGCCAAGTTTTTTGCATCACTGCTCAACTCACTCCAAAGAAGTTTTTTTAATCCATTTGAATCAACTTCATATATTTTTACAGTAGCATTGGCGATATTACCAAGCATTACTGTTCCTTTTACACTATCTTTAGTATTACTACAACCAACAAGTCCTAGTAATAAAAGAGATGTAAATAATAATAGTTTCACAAGTTTCATGATACACCTTTTTTTTTATTTAAGATAACTTTTATCTCTTAA
>Ga0256826_1000383_pt1 | contig 26771 bp, 28 predicted proteins | sample CV79metaG_FD_185975 | JGI IMG/M metagenome (GOLD analysis project Ga0256826, IMG submission 185975) | Hydrothermal vent microbial communities from East Pacific Rise, Pacific Ocean - CV79 | ecosystem: Environmental > Aquatic > Marine > Hydrothermal vents | place: Pacific Ocean: East Pacific Rise...
ATGATGGTAATATTGAGTTGATTTCTTTAGGTGCTGATAGAAAAGAGGGTGGTAAAGATGATTCTGCTGATATTAAAATGAGTGAGTGTAAATAAGTTATTGTGAAACGCTCTGCTTTTTCACTAATAGAGTTAATTATTGTTGTTGTAATAATGGGTATAATTTATTCATTAGCAGTAACAAATTTCCAAACTATTGATGTTCATAAAGTTAATATTAATTTAAAAAATTTAAAAAAGTATTTAGTATCTATACCTCATGAGAGTAAGGTAGAATTAATATGTCTTGATAACTGTGAAAGTTGTAAAGTTTATGTGGACTCTGAAATCAATGATGATAATAATGAATTTTCAAATGTTTTGGATGATTCTATAAAAATTTATAGATATGATTTTTATACAGGTTTACAAGAAAAAGAACAGAAAACTTTTTTTAATGATGAAAATATAGAAGAAAACATTTGTTTTTCATATAGTATTGATAAAAATGGAGTTGGGGATCAGATGATAGTTGAATTTAAAAATAAAATTTATGACTTTACTCCATATTTTGATTATGTGAAAATTTATCATAGCTTAAATGAAGTTACAGATGCAAAAGAAAAGCTATTTCTGGATATACAAAGATGATTTTTAAATATAGAGGTATAAATGCTGATGGTAAAAAAGTTAGTGAAAAGTTAGAAGCCTCATCATTAATTGAAGCAAAATCTAAACTAAAATCTAAAAAAATAATTTATCAAAGTATAAATGAAGATTCGGCATCATTATTTGAAAATATAAGTTTTTCAAGAAAGTATAAAATTCCTATAAAAGAGTTGTCATCACTTTCTCGTGAACTTTCTATGTATATTCGTTCAGGTATTAGTATAGTATCTGCTATAAAAATAGTTCAAACTCACTATACTAATAATAAAAAAATGAAACTTTTTTTAGCAACAGTAAGTACATATTTAGATGAGGGTAAGGATTTTTTTACAGCATTGGAATCTCAAAATATAGTAATTCTTCCAGAATTTTATAAGCAGTCTATAAAGGTTAGTGAAAATGGTGGAATTCTAGATGAAGTACTCATGGAGCTTTCAAGATTTTTAAAAGAGCAGGAAAAACTAACAAAAGAGATTAAAGGAGCATTTGCTTATCCATCTTTTATGATTTTTATTTCACTTTTAATGATATCTTTTATGTTGGCTTTTGTTGTACCACAAATTACAGGAATATTTGAAAGTATGGATCAAAAATTACCTGAAGCTACTCAAGTAGTTATAGCAATGGGTAATTTTTTTAATAATAATTTTATAGCTATGTTACTTGTCTTTATTTCAACTGTATTAATTTTTACTTTTTTAATGAATAAAAGTTATTCTTTTGCTTATATGGTTCATAAACTTATATTAAAATTACCACTTTTTGGTGAAATAACTCAAAAAAGTGAACTTGCTAGATTCTCTTATATTGCTTCACTATTAGTTCGTTCTGGTGTGCCATTTGTTCAAACTATTAGTCTTAGTGCAAATATAGTAAATAATCTTGTTTTAAAAGAGCTTTTTATATCATCATCTAAGAAAGTTGTTGAGGGTAAGTTGCTTTCATCTGCTCTTAACTCTTCAAAAATAAAAGTTGACTATGCTTTTATTCAGTCGATTGCTTTGGGTGAAGAAACATCACAACTTGAAAATGTTTTGACAAATATTTCAGAACTTTATTTTGAAGAAAACAGAGATAAAATTGCAATGTTACTAACCCTTTTAGAACCAGCATTAATGTTATTTGTTGGTGCTAGTATTGGTTTTATCGTAGCAGCTATGCTTTTACCTATCTTTTCTATGAGTATCTCTTAGTATGCATAAAAAAGGTATAGCATTACTTATTACATTGCTTTTTATTATGGCTATTACTGTTAGCATTGGCATTGGATTAAAATATATAAATTCTGCTTCAAATGAACTATCAAAAGAAAATTTTATGCTTGAGAATTTTGCAGTTATAAATGATGCTTTAGCAATGTTGAAAAAATCACAAAAAATAGCATTATTAGCAAAAGAAGAATCATCAGAAGTTTTTTATACAATACTTCATGAAGCTTCTTTCATACCTTATGAGAACTCAGGTTTAAATGTTACATTAGAATTAAGCTCAGCAAGAAGTAAATTTAATCCAAATACCTTAATTGATGAAAATTCAACTAAAATTAATGAAGTAAAATATCAAGCACTTAAGGAATATCTAAAAAATAATAACCTAAGTGATAATTATATAAATATATTACTTGATTCTATGAGTGGAATTAAAAGTGACTTATCGTATCGTACAGGAATATATGATGAAAAACCATATCTTTTTAGGGACTATATAAGTTCAGATAAACACTTAAGTGAGTTAAATGATTTTTATACTTCCCTTGAACATAATAATGATATAAAAAATATAAATTTTAATAATTTATTTTACTTTAGTAAAAATAAAAAAATGGCTATTGATTTGAATTTTGCTACAGCAGAAGTATGGGAACTTATTTTAGGTACAAATAAACAAAGAGCAAAGCAGTTGAGTGCTGGAGGTGGTTTTTATGAGAATATTGAATCTTTATCTCTTAGTGATAGTGAGAAATTAAAATTATCAAGATTTAATGTTAGTTATTTTGAGCCATATATTGATGTTAAGATTAATATTCAAAGAAAAAATCAAAATTCATATATAAGATTTGAGTATAATATTAAAAGTAAAAAAGGATCTAATTTTAGTTATGAAATTTAATAATAAATATAAAACTATATTCTTGGATTTAAATTCAGATTCTTTTGAGATAAAAGAAAAAATAAATATAATTTTATCACCAGCTTTATACTGGGTAAAAAAAATAAAATTACCAGTATCAAGTATTAGAGATGTAAAAAAGTTACTTCCATCTATTTTTGAAGATACTTTACCAGATGGTGAATATAGCTATAGTGTATATAAAGCTAATACTGAATCAGAATTTTTTATTTTTGCATATGAAGATAAAAAGATACTAAAAGTAATAGAAGAAAAAAATATTTCTATCTTAAATGTTATTGGTATTTACTTTGCACAAAGTGAACTTTCAAATATAGACTCAGCAATGAAGATAGATGAAAAACAAAGTCTTTATGTAAAAGATGAAATAGTGATTTTAGTACCTTGTTGTTGGCTAGAAGAAAAAGGTGAATTAAATTTAGATTTATTAACTTTATCAAAAAATAAGATAAATATAGAACAATTTGCTCATATTATTGATATGAAAAGTTTGTATAAATTTTCTATAGCTTTAGTTCTTTTAATAATATTAGTTTTTACTGAGTTATTTATAACTTTACAAAAAATACAAAATGTATATGATTTAAAAGAAGTGGTATTTGAAAAGTATAATCTAAAACCAACAATATTTCAAAATAAATCTATGCTAAAAAAATATACTAAAATAGATGAAAAACAAATAAAGATAAGAGAATATTTATCCTATATATTAACTATAAAATTAAAAGAAAATGAAAAAATAACTTTTATAAATGTAACAAATAAAAAAATAATAGTTCATTTTAATGGTGTAGATTCAAAAAAAACAAATCATATAATTTTAAAATTTAAAAAAAATACTATAAAGTTTAATCTGAAATTTAAAAATAATACTATGCAAATGGAGATATTATTATGAATCGTATAAATCCTTTGTATATCGTAGTGCTATTAGTTTTAATACTTTTATTTTCAATGTTTAAATTAAATAATGCAAAAGATGATTTAAAAGAAGTAAAAAAATCTTATGAAATTGTAAATAATTTATCTACAAAATTAAAAGATTTAAAAGGTGCTTATTCAGATAAAAAAAAGATAGAAAAATCTTTAAAAAATATTTTAAGTAATAAAATTTTAAAAAATAGTTCTTTAGAATATACGTTTAAAAAATCATCTCTTAAAATATACACAAAGAAGATGGATATAAATTCATTAAATTTTTTAATGAGTAAAATTTTAAACAATAATTACAATATAAATATATTACAAATAAAATCGTTAAGTGATACAAAAGCTAGTTTAAAAATGGAGATAAAATGGTAAGAATATTACGTTTTTTTGCTTACTTCTCATTTTTAATTATGGCACTTATATATTTTTCCCCTAAGAATAATATGTATTATTTACTTGAAAAAGAGTTAAAAAGTGAATCTTTAATTGTAAATAATGAGCTGGTAAATGATAAAGGATTTACTTTAAATATAAAAAATGCAACAATTTTAACAAATTCTATCCTTATTGCAGAAGTTATGAATATAGATTTTAACTTTTTTATTTTTTATAATAGTATCAATATTAATACCATAACTTTAAATGAAATTTCAAAATCTTTAATTCCTTTAAATATACAAAAAGTTGATATTTATTATTCTATAGTTAATCCTTTAAATATTTTATTGAGTGGTGAAGGGGAATTTGGTAAATTTAAAGCTAAATTTAATATGTTAAATCAAATTTTAGATATTAAACTTGAACCATCAAAGCTCATGAAATCTAAATATAAAAATACATTGAGAAAATTTAAAAAATCTGAAAATGGGGAGTATATTTATGAAAAAACTATATAGCTCCAATCTTTTTGATATATTTTATAAATTAGTTATCTTACTCATTATTGCTAAAGCTATATCTCTTGTTATTTTATGGTATTTACCAAGTGATGGTATTGATTTTAGTATAGAAAAAAATTATAAACCAAAATATCAAAGAGTTAGTTTTAAAAATATGTTAAATGCAAAAGAGATACACAAAATTGAAAATAAACATATAAGTAAAATTAGTTCAAGTATTGAAAATATGGTTTTAAAAGGTCTTTATGGAACTAAAAGTAAGGCTTTCGTTATTATTGCTTTAAAGAAAAGTGCTGATAAAACTTCCATTATTGGCATAGGTGAAACTTATGCGGGGTATACCTTAAAGTCTGTTACAATCTCTGGAGCTATATTTAAAAAGAATTCAAAGGATTATGTATTAAATCTAAAAAAGTTGTCACCTGTTTTAAAATCTAAAGATAATATTTTTGAAAAACCGATAAAAATACAGCGTAAAGAAATCAATAAATATATAAGCAACCCCAAAGAAATTTTTAAAAATATATCTATAATTGAAATTAAAAACGCCAATGAAACAAAGGGTTTTAAAATAACAAGAATTAAACATAATTCAATATTTGTATCTTTTGGCTTAAAGGTAGGTGATTTAATGGTAAAAGTTAATAATATAGAGTTAAAGTCATATAAAAATGCATTAGATATTTACAAAAAAATAAATAAAATAGATGAACTAGAAATAGTAATAATAAGAAATAATCAAGAGATGGAGCTTAGATATGAAATTAATTAGAATAATATTTTTAACACTTACATTAGCGTTAATTTTAAGTGCAAAGCAAGAGGTTAATGTAAACTTTTCAGATTTACAGATAAAAGATTTTATAAAATTAGTGTCAAAAATTACAAATAAAAATATTTTAGTAAATTATAATATTACAGGTAGTATTGATTTTATAAGTTCTGCTCCTATATATGATAATGAACTAATTGGTGTACTTGTATCTGTACTAGAATCAAAAGGTTTTACGCTAATTGAAAATGGTTCATTATATGAGATAGTGCGTTCAACTGAAGCAGCTAAACATAATGCGATTGTAGTTAAATCTGGTAAGAAACTAAATGGCTCTTTCATGGTGACGCAATCTATACAAGTTCATGGTCAAAATGTAGATATAGTAGCAGCTAAAATAAGATACCTAATTTCAAAAACAGCAAAGCTTATGACTATGAAAGAGAGTAATATTATTTTACTTACTGATTATCCTAAAAATATAGAAACAATTAAAAGAGTTATTAGAGATATAGATACAAATAATAAGTCTATTGTAAAAATAATATATATAAAACATACTGAAGTTAAAAAACTTCAAACATATTTAGCAGATATATCTAAATCACTTTTTAATGAGAAAGTTAGCTCTCAAAAAGTAAAAATTATTTTAGATGATAATATTAATGGAATTATTGTTGTAGGAAATGAAAGAAATGTAAAAATAATAGAAAGTTTAGTTAAAAAACTTGATGTTGAGTCTGAATTAAATAATGGTGTTCATATTTTTGAACTTAAAAATTCAGATGCAAAAGCAGTACTTATATCTTTAAATGAAATAATTTCAAAACAGATATTTAAAGATCCTGCAATGAAGCCAAATATATCTTCTAGTGAAGAAATAAATGCTATTATTGCTATTGGTACTCCAACAATTATAAAAGGGATAAAAAAAATAATAGATGAGTTAGATAAAGAAAAATATCAAGTTTATGTACAAGCAAGAATTATAGAAATCAATCAAAAAGATGCTGAAGATTTAGGTATTAAGTATGGGTTTGATGGAGCTAAATTAACTTCATCAGGTTTGTATTCTTTATCTGGAAAATTTGGTACTTCTCCAGTTGAAGGTATTATAGGATCTGGACTTATTGGTTCAGTTATAAGTAGTAGTACTACTGATTTGGGTTCAAAATTTGCATTAGGAGCAGCTATTGATTTTTTGCAAACAAATGGTGCAGCAAAAACAGTATCCTCTCCATCTATTCTTTGTGTAAATAATAAAGAGTCATCAATATATGTAGGTAAAACTATTTCTGTTTCAACAGGTACTGTACAAAATTCAAACTTGGGTTCTGGAGTAACAAGTAGTTATAAAAGAGAAGAGGTAGGTTTAACATTAAAGATAAAACCTCGTGTATCTTCAGTTGATAAAGTTACTCTTGATGTGGAAGCCATACTTGAAAATATTTTGGATGATGGCTCAAACAATGCAACAGGTCAACCTGTAACATCAAAACAAGAGGTAAAAACTCAAGCTATACTCCGTCATGGAGAGAGTATAATTATCGGTGGTTTAGTAAAAACTTATAAAAATACATCTCAAACGAAAGTACCACTATTAGGTGATATACCTTTTATAGGTGGGTATATGTTTTCATCAAATTCTATATCTAATGAGCAAGATAATTTAGTAGTTATTCTCACTCCTTATGTTATAGACAAAAGTGAAAAGTTATCGCAATTACAAAAAGATCTAGGGAGACTTTCTCGTCTGCAAAAAGAGTACAATACAGAGGTTTTTAAAAAAATTGAAAAAGTTGGTAGGCTAAAATAATGCTAACTTTAGAACCAGTACATAATTTAAAACTTAAAATACATGAACCAGCAGAACTAGATACAAATCTTAGTGTAAAAAATTATCTTTTATTTTCAAAATTAGATAATGAAATATATGCTTTTATGAGTGAAAGATACCTTGTCGAGGCTAGTAACTACTATACAAAACTTTTAAAAAAATACCCACTTAAAATGCTTGATGAAGATTCTTTTGATAAATTATATAATCACTTTTTAGAGCTTCGTACCGATAGAACTATGGAAAGTATGCAAGAAAGTTCAGATGAAGATGAAGAAGATATGTCTTTAACTGATTTTCTTCGTACATCTTCAGATATTTTAACAAGTGAAGAGTCTGCTCCGATTATTAAGTTTGTAAATGCTCTTTTTTACCAAGCTATCAAAAAAAAGGCTTCAGATATTCATATAGAAGTACAGGAAAAGCGAGGAGAAGTTCGCTTTCGTATAAATGGAATGCTTAGTAAAAATGCTGATTTAGAAAAAAAAGTATTAAATCTTATAATTAGTCGTATAAAGGTTATATCAAATCTTGATATTTCAGAAAAAAGAATACCTCAAGATGGTCGAACACAAATTAAAATAGCTGGTGAAACATTAGATGTACGTGTATCAGTTTTACCAACTTTTTATGGTGAAAGAGTTGTTATGAGACTTTTGATGCAAAGTTCTCAAATTCCTAAAATTTATGAGCTTGGATTTAATAATGAGCTTATTGGTGATGTTAAAAAATTACTCCGTTCATCTCATGGGATTATTTTAGTAACAGGACCAACTGGTAGTGGTAAAACCACATCTCTTCATTCATTTTTAAGAGAGGTGGAAGAACCTCAAAAAAACCTTATAACTGTCGAAGATCCAGTTGAGTATAAATCAGATAATATATCTCAAATTCAAGTAAATGAAAAAGTTGGACTTACTTTTGCATCAGCACTTCGTTCAATTTTAAGACAAGATCCAGATGTTATTATGATTGGTGAAATTCGGGATGAAGAAACAGCTGCTATCGCTGTAAGAGCTGCTTTAACAGGTCACTTGGTATTTTCAACTTTGCATACAAATTCAGCTGCTGCAACCATATCTAGGCTTGTAGATATGAAAGTTGAACCTTTTTTAATATCATCATCACTTTTAGGAATATTAGCTCAACGATTGGTTAGAATTCTTTGTATTGAATGTAAAGAAGAAGATAAAATAGCAGAAGATTTTGCAAAAGATTACAATATAGATATAGGTATAAAAATTTTCAAAGCTTGTGGATGTAAAGCTTGTGCTTATAGTGGATATAGTACTCGTCGTTCCATAGGGGAACTATTAGTTATGAATGATGAAGTAAAAGAACTTTTAAAAACAACAACTGATGAGCATACAATAAAAACACAATTGGAAAAATCTGGTTTAAAAACTATATCATTTCAACTTTTAGAAATGTTAAAAAATGGGGAAACATCTTTAGATGAGGCTATTCGTATTGGCTTAGGGAATGCGTAAAGCTTTTACACTTATAGAAGTAATGATTGCTGTACTAATCATATCTACTGTAATAATGGCACTTTTACAAATGAGGGCTAATGGCTCTCATATCTTCATGAAACTTTTTAAACAAAAAGAGATAAATCAATATGCTACATTTGTCATTTCAAATAAAAACTATGGTTTTGAAAATGAGAAAGTAAGCTTAGATAAGCTTTTAGATGAATTTGATATGGAAAGTGAATTAAGACGAAAACTTAAAAAAGTTAAAATAGAGATTTTTTACCAAGAAGTAAAGCTGATTAGTTTTAGAGAAGATATGAATTTTGAAATTGGAAAAACAATTATAAAAACACCAAAATCATCTTTTTATACTCTTAGGTTGAGATCACAATGAGAAAAGCTTTTACACTTATAGAGATGCTTGTTGCTGTAAGTATTTTATCTATAATAATGATTTTTTTATATAAAAGTTATGCTTCTTTGAATCAATCAAATGAGTTCTTTAATAAAGAGTTAAATAGGCTAATAAATATTCAAGAAATCAAGAAAAATATTTTGCTTGATTTTACTTTTGCTCTTGAGAATAAAACTACAATTTTAAATCAAAATAAAAAAGAAGATATCGTATTTACTCAAACAATAAACTCATTGCATAAGCGATATAATCCATATATAGCCTATGTTATAAGCAGTCATAAGCTATATAGATTAGAATCATTATATGAATTTAAAGAGTATCCACTTGAAATTTCTAAAGAATTTGTTGCTGATTTTTTAGGTGAAATAAATCATTTTCGTATATATAAATCTAAAAAAGATGATGAAGCTTACCTTGTAGATATAGATTTTAAAGGTGAAGAAAATATTCTCATGAAGATAAAAACTTATAACTAAATTTACTCCTAAGTCAAAATACGCTATAATCGCAATTAATTATATACTAAGGAAATTTTTTGAATTTATTAAGCATTTTCTCTTTTAACTCCGATAAAAAACCTGTAAAAAATGAAGCGTCATCTCACTGGGTGAAGTGTAAATCTTGTCAATCTCTGATGTATTATAAAGAGGTTGAAAATCAAAAGCATGTATGTCCAAAATGTGGATATCATATCCGTATTGGGGTAAAAGAGCGTATAGCACTTTTAGCTGATGAGGGTACATTTGTAGAATATGATGATAATCTAAAACCAGTAGATCCACTAAAATTTGTAGATAAAAAATCATATAAGCAGCGTATAGAAGAAGCTACTAAAAAAACTGGTAAAACTTCATCTGTTGTAGCTTGTGAAATGCAAATGAATGGCGTATCTGCTCAAGTTGTAATTTTTGATTTTGCCTTTATGGGTGGTTCTTTAGGATCTGTAGAGGGTGAAAAAATAGTGCGTGCTGTAACTCGTGCAATAGAGAAGCAACAAGGTGTAGTTATCCTTTCTGCTTCAGGTGGAGCTAGAATGCAAGAGAGTACTTTTTCACTTTTACAAATGAGTAAAACTTCAGCAGCTTTAGCGAAATTAGCAAAAAATAATCTTCCATATATTTCAGTCTTAACTGATCCAACTATGGGTGGTGTATCTGCATCGTTTGCAACTCTTGGTGATATTATCATAGCTGAACCTGGTGCATTGGTTGGATTTGCTGGTCAGCGTGTAATTGAGCAAACCATAGGTTCTGCTTTACCAGATGGCTTTCAAAGAGCAGAATTTTTACTTGAAAAAGGCTCTGTAGATATGATTGTTAATAGAAATGATTTGAAAAAAACTTTAGCAGACCTACTAACCCTTTTAAAAAAAGCAGCTTAAAAGATAAATATGAATCTTTATGCTCTTTGTGATTATGATTTACTTCAAAGCACTGGAATCTCTTTAGAAGATTTTATTGCTTTAGCAAAAAATAAAAATGCACAAATTATTCAATACCGCAATAAAAATGCTGATATATCATTTATCAAACAACAGCTTATTAAAATAAGAAAAATGTATGATGGTTTTTTAATCGTAAATGATGCTTATGAACTCATAGAATTTTGTGATGGAGTTCATGTTGGGCAAGAAGATTTAAAATCTATAGATGAAAATATTTTTAAGGCTGTAAAAATACTAAGAAATGTTATTGGAAATGATAAAATTTTAGGTATTTCAACTCATAATGAAAAAGAAGTTTTACAAGCTAATGAGATGGACTTAAATTACATAGGTTTAGGTGCTTACAGAGATACAACTACTAAAAAAGATATATCTGGAGTACTTGGTGATAAACTAGATATTATTGCTTCAAAATCACGTCATTATGTTGGTGCTATTGGTGGAGTTAGACTTGATGATAAGTTTTCTAATGTTAGATATCATGTAATTGGTAGTGGACTAATTAAGTGACAATAGATATAGTAAGTATTGCTAAAAAAGAGCGTTCAACTTATGATCCTTTAGCAAAAGAGTTAACAAAAATGATAAGTCGTTTTGCAAAAGTGCAAGATATTGAACTTTTTAATAAAGATGTAACAAAAGCACACACTATCTCACGAGAAGCCTCTCAGCAGGCATATACAAAGATTTTACAACCGCATATAAACAAAGGTTTTACCATAACTTTGCATCCTGATGGAAAATTAATCGATTCTTATGAGTTTAGTAAGCTTTTAGATGGTAAAATGGCGGTTAAATTTTTAATTGGTGGAGCTTATGGCTTTGAAGATTCTCTTTTAAAAAAGAGTGATACAGTTATAAGCCTATCAAAATTAACAATGAGTCATAAGATAGCAAAAGTTGTTTTGCTAGAGCAGATTTATAGAGGGTTTTCAATATTGAGTAACCATCCATATCATAAATAATATATAAAATTAAGGAAATTAAGTGCAAACTAGTGAGTTAGAGTATTTTAAAGAGATTTTAGAGAGCAGGCAAGTACAAATAGTAAAAAATATTTCTGGTGTTAATGATGAACTAAGTCAATTAAATTCTTTAGAGTTAAATGATGAGGGTGATCATGCTTCTGTTGATAATAGTTCAATGGTAGAATCAGCAATAGTTCAGCAACAAGAACAAGAATTAAGAGAAATTAATGTAACATTAGGAAAGATATCTGCAGGAGATTATGGAGTTTGCGAAATGTGTGAAGATCCTATAGGTTTTCAAAGATTAAAAGTTAAGCCACACGCAATTTATTGTATTGATTGTAGAGAGATAATAGAAAAGTCTAAATAAGGAATTTTAATGTATATAAAAAGATATACTGTAGCGTCATTAATATTAATAGTTTTAGTAGGTTGGTATGTTTATTCTTTTGTAACACAAGATAGCGTAAGCCTTTCTTTATTTGGTGTTAATTTACCATCTTTATCTATCGCAATGTGGGTTGTTACTCCTTTAGTACTTTTATATCTTGCAAGTGTTGCTCATATGGCATTTTATTCTCTTCTTGGAAGTTTTAAACTTCGTAAATATGAAAAAGATTTTGATAAAGTTGTAGATTCAATTGTAGATGCTTATCTTGGTAAAGAAAATCGTTCACATAGTTTCAAAACTGAACGCTATAAGCTTTTAGGTGCATTAGTAGATCATGCAACTATTCTTCCTGATAATGAGTTGAATTCAGATATAGATAATGAAAAAATATCTGAGGTGCTTACTCTTATAAATAAAATAAAAAATGGTGAATCTGTAGAGCTTAAAAAATACAATCTTCCATCATATAACCATATGTCTATGCAAAATGCTAGAAATAGATATAAAAATGGTGAACTTTCAGCTGAAGATGTACTTTCTCATATGAGCAAGTATGATGATTCTTTAGGTAAAGAAGTTTATGTTGATTTTGTTAAAACTGCACCGTTAAATGCAATAGAGAAATACAAAGTATCTTTGACTAAAGAAGCTTTATTTACTATTTTATCTCGTGTAAATGCAGATACAAATACTCTTGAAATTTCAAATGAATCACTAATATCTTTATTCTCTGATTTAGATTTATCTTCACAAGATTATATTCAAGCATCAAAAGCTTTATCTAAAGGTATGATACCAGAGCTTAGAATCAAGTTATTTGAAACTTTAAGCGCTCAAGATGATAAAATGATGGATGCATACCTATTAACCTTATTTGATTTAGAGATGATAGAACCAGCAAAAGAACTTTTAGAAAATTCTCAGCCAGATGAGTATGTATATTTTAAAGCTTATGCTTCATTAAGAGAGTGTGGTAAGCACTTTGATATAAATCTTTTTGTCTAAGTTATCATTTTCTAAACCTCTTTATATATTAGCCCCACTTGCGGGCTTTACTGACCTTCCTTTTCGTAGTGTTGTTAAAAAATTTGGTGCAGACTTAACTGTAAGTGAAATGCTTAGTTCAAATGCACTAGCTCATGGTTCAACTAAAACATTACATATGTTAGAAAAATCACCAAATGAAGACCCTTATTCTGTTCAAATTGCTGCTTCTGAAGTTGATATGGCTAAGCGTGCTGTTGAAGTACTAAATGAGCAAAATGGCATAGATATTATTGATTTAAACTGTGGTTGTCCTGTTCCAAAAGTAGTGGGACATGGAAGTGGTAGCTCACTTCTTAAAAATTTGCCATTGATGGGTGAAATAATAAAAACAATAAAAGATACTTCAAATAAATCATTGACATCTGTAAAAATTAGACTTGGTTTTGAAGAAAAAAATCATGTAGAAATTGCTAAAGTAGTTGAAGCAAGTGGTGCTGATTTTTTAGCAGTTCATGGACGAACTCGTGCTGGTAAGTTTAAGGCACCTGTTGATTATGATGCAATAGCTGAAATAAAAAAAGCTGTAAATATTCCCGTTATTGCAAATGGTGATATAGACTCTTATGAGAAAGCAAAATGGGTACTAGAACATACTGGAACTGATGGTGTTATGATTGGAAGAGGAGCTGTTGGATCTCCTTGGATTTTCCATCAACTTAAAACTGGTACACAAAACATTGACAAAAATCTTAAGCATGATATAATCATGGAGCACTTTGACAAAATGATAGAGTTTTATTCTCAACACGGTGTTGCTATGTTTAGAAAGCATACGCACACTTACTCTAAAGGTTATAGGGGTGCATCAGCACTTAGAAACAGTGTAAATAGTATATCTGATATACAAGAATACCGCGCTGTGATAGATGACTTTTTTAAAAATAGTGAGCAAATAGGTTAATGTTAGATATAAGTAACTCAATTAAGACATTAGATGAAAGTGATATTAGTGATAATTTACTTCATTATGATTACAATGTAAAACATCTTTTATCTTTAATTAAAAAAAATATAGATAAAGATGATCCTTTATTTTTAAGTTCTTATCGCTCTTTTGAGGGTGAAGTCTTTGAAAATTATGTTTATGAAAAGTTACTTAGATATGCTCAAGAAAATGAAAATATAGAACAGTTTGTTCTTAAAGGTTTTCATCAAAATAAATTCAAAGCTCATGCAAATACTCTTTCTATTAGTGAAAAACAACAAATTGTTTATAGAACTAAAAGTAGAGAAATCTCTGAATTTGATGCAATGTTTGTTACAAAAGATAAAGAATTATATTTTGTAGAAATGACACTTGTAAAATCTGTATTAAAATTAAGAAAAAGATTAAGAAAGAAAAAAGCTCTTTTGGAAATTATTTTTCCAAATTATGAGATAAAAGCTCTTATCATTTTAAACTCTGGTGCTACAGGAGTTAAACAATTTCCTGATTATTGTAAGGTTTGGTTTACAAATGAATTTTCTGCTCAACATGTACTAGATTATATAGTTGATGAAAATCATAAAAAATTATTGCCAAAACAAAAAATATCTTCACCTAAAATGATAGAGGCACATACTCTTAAAAATTATCAATTTAGATATTATAATACTATGAGTTGGATAACTAAAACTATTCGTTCACATAAAAAACATATTATTGATATGAGCTTTCTCATGAGTGAAAAAGTACAACGTTATCAAGATTTATATAATAAGTTTTATATTGGTTATGTTGATGCTAGTTACTTAAGAAAAGAGCTAGATTTAGATGAAAAGTGTACTGATGATCATAGAGTTGTTGTCGCCTTGGAAAAAAAACACTCAGATGAGATAGTTGTAACTTACTATATACAATATACTAGAAAAAGTTTATACTTATACTCATTTGATGGTGATAAAATATCTAAAGAGAAAAAAGATCCTTATGGAATTACTGTAACTGAAGTTTACCATATTAATAAGATGATGGATGATAGCTATCAATTAAGCATTGCAAATATAAAAGTTATAAAGAAATTACTTTTAGAAAGATATAAAAGAAAGAAATAATCTATTTAACTCTCGTATACCATAGCTGCCGCTCTCTCTTTGTAAGCTTGAAGTGGCTCTTTTTTAACTTCTTGTTGTGGTGGCGTAGCCTCATTATTTAAAAAGTCATCTAACTCTTTATGTCTATCTTGTAGTATAGTTTCAAACTCACTTTGAGTCACAGGTTTATTATCTTGAAATTTGTCTAAAAGAATGTTGCTTTTACCCATAAGCACTAAGTAACTTTGTTCTGAAAAATCTAACATAACAACACTGTTCTCATTATCTATAGATTTTTGAAATCTAATGCTTACATCATTCGTACTATTTGTATTGCTTGAGTTTGTTACAGTTTTTGAAGTTTCTTGAGTATTTTGAAATAGCCAAGTATTTGATTTTTTACTCTTTATTTTTGATGTTGGAGTTACTCTTTTTTTAATATAAAATAAAATAATTATACCAATAATTAAAATACCAACAACTATATAATAACTACTTGAGATACCATCATCTTTTTTTGTAGGCAGGGAAGATAGTGAATTCTTTGCAGCTATATTTTTATTTTTTTGCACTTTTGATACTGTTTTGGTTTTAAATCTTAGTCTTAAGCCATAAGCATCAGCTGTTTTAGATGCTTGAAGAACGACTGTATTTGGTACAAATGCTACTATCTTTGTATATTTTGACATAGGAGTAATGCTTAGAGATTGTAAAAATTTTGAAGATACGCGTTTTAGTTTTGATGATTCAATAGAGGCATCTTCAAGTTTAATAGTAATCATAGAACTACCGATACTTTGTTTGATAACACCAGCGTATGGCGTATCAAAGGTTATCATGACATCTACTCTGTCTGTTCTATCATAAATATTATAACTTAAAATTTTTGAAGAAAATAAAGAAATAGGTAATACAAAAAGTAAAAGGAGTTTAATCATTTTTTTTCTTTTGAAAGGTAATATAGTACAGCAGAAGAGTCTAAGATTTCATTTATACGAATAGCAAGATTTTTTTCATAAACCATAACTTCACCCTTACCTAAAATACGACCATTAATATATGCTTCAACAGATTCACCAGCTGGTTTAGAAAGATCTATGATAGAACCTTTTGATAGCTTTAGTAACTCTGCAACACTTAGTTCTGTTTCACCTAAATCTGAAGTAAATTCAACTTCCATATCTAGTAAACCAGCATAGTTCATCCATGCTAGTTCTTCATCTACATCATATTGAGCTTCATCTCTACCATAACTATTGGTCTTAAGAAGTGTCATTAATTTAGTTCCTTAATAGCTATAATCATCTCATCATTTTCAATTTTTATAACTTTTGCTTGATCATATTCAAAATCAAACTTATCTATTTTTTCAAAGTGTGGAGTTTTAATAATAAATGGATTAGTATTTGACTCTTCAGCAATTACTTTTGCACTCCCTACAATAAGATTTGCAGTTTCCAGCATCATATCCATTAAAGTTTCTTCATCACTTTCATCTTCTTCTAAAAAAAGTGTAGAGATTCTTTGCACAAAATTCTTACTTGCACCTAAATAAACTCTATGGTTTTTACTCTCTTCTTGCATCTCTATATCGATGTGAGCAATAAGTGTTCTATCTTCAGTTAATTTATCATTTATTGTATGTGGAATTCTAATTTGATGGATACAAAAATTTTCTGTTGCTTCAATAATAGTGTTTAACATAGTATAACCCCTTAATTAAAACTATTATACTTTAATGAATATCAAATTAAAATTAAAGCATAAGAGAATATTGAGTATAATTCCAAAAAAGTTAATATATATGATTGAATTATTGTTTTTAGGTACTGGAGTTGGTGTTCTTTCTGGTTTTTTAGGAATAGGTGGTGGAACTATACTTATCCCCATACTACTTTTTCTTGGATATGCTACAAAAGAAGCTATTGGTATATCTGTTGTGCAAATGGTCTTCTCATCCATATATGGAAGTTACCTAAATAACAAAAAAGGAACTCTTGATATTCCACTTGTCCTAATCATAGGTATTGGTGGCTTTTTTGGAGCTTTACTTAGTGGTTATGTTGCAGCACTATTTTCTGCAAAAAGTTTAGAAATAATATTTTTAGCTTTTGTGGTTTTTGCTATTGTTAGAATGTTGTTTATAAAACTTCATGAGAATAAAGAAAAAGAGATAAATAAAATATATCTTTTTCTAATTGGTCTAATGGTTGGTGTCATGAGTATGACTATTGGTATTGGTGGCAGTATAATGCTTGTTCCAATTTTAGTTAGTTTTGTTCATGTAGAATTAAAAAAGGCTGTTTCGGCAGGATTATTTTTTGTAGTTTTTTCATCAGTTTCTGGACTGATTTCGCACTTTTTAAATGGTCATGTAGATTTTAAAAGTGGTATAATTATAGGTTTTGCATCTTTATTTGGAGTGTATTTTGGAATACATTTAAAAGATAAAGTGAGCAATTTATTTCAAAAAAGAGTATTGGTTGGTTTTTACTTTCTAATCGTTATATATTTAATTAATAGGATTTTTATAAATGTCTAAAAAAGATTTCATCAAAATAACTGGTGCTAGAGAAAATAACTTAAAAAATATAAATTTAAATATCCCGAAAAATGAACTTGTGGTTATGACAGGTATTAGTGGTAGTGGTAAATCAACACTAGCATTTGATACGCTATATGCAGAGGGACAACGCCGTTATATGGAATCACTTAGCTCTTATGCTAGACAGTTCCTTGACCGTGTTGGTAAGCCTGATGTAGATAAAATTGAGGGGCTTACCCCAGCTATTGCAATAGATCAAAAAACAACTTCTAAAAATCCTCGTTCAACTGTTGGAACAATTACAGAGATATATGATTATTTTAGACTTTTGTATGCTCGTGTTGGTGTGCAACATTGTCATAAATGTAAAAAAGTAATTAGCCAAATGTCTGCGTCGGATATTATTGGTGAAGTTGCAAAACTTCCAGAGGGTGCGAAGTTAGTTCTTTTAGCTCCATTAGTTCGTGATAAAAAAGGCTCTTATGCTGATTTGGTTGAGTCTTTACTTCATAAAGGCTATATTCGTGCAATGATTGATGGTGTAATGGTTAGACTTGATGAAGAGATAGAACTCAGCAAAACTAAAAAACATACTATTAAAGTTGTAATTGATAGAGTTGTAGTTAAAGAAGAAAATAAAGAACGAATAGCAGCAGATGTGGAAAAAGCTTTAAAAGAGAGTTATGGTGAGCTAGAAATTGATATATTAAATCATAAAGAACTTGGGCTTAAACAATCACAAATTCACTATAGTGAACATAATGCTTGTTTTGATTGTAAGATAAGTTTTGATCCACTAGAACCATTGAGTTTTTCATTTAATTCTCCAAAAGGTGCTTGTCAAGAGTGCGATGGTTTAGGTCTTCGTTATGCACTTGATCATGAAAAAATAATAGATAGAGATTTGACCATTGAAAAAGGTGCTGTTAAAATTGTATATGGCTTTAACAAGGGTTACTATTTTACTTTTTTAAAGGGCTTTTGTAAAGCTAATGATATTAGTATAACAGTACCATATTCAGAGTTGCCAGAGCATCAGCAAAAAGCTATACTTCATGGGAATATTGATGAAGTTGAATTTTTATGGAAAAATCATACTGTAAAAAGACTTTTTCCTGGGATTATTCGTATAGCTTACGATATGTTTAAAGATGAAAAAGAGTTAGCAGACTACATGAGTGAAAAAGTTTGTAATATTTGTGATTCACATAGACTAAAAAGAGAATCATTAGCTGTTAGAGTAGGGCAAAAAGGAATAGCCCAACTTTTAGAGATGCCAATAGAACAAACATATCTGTGGTTTAAAGATACTAAAAACTTTGAGTACTTAGATGAGCAAGATACTCAAGTAGCCCAACCAATATTAAATGAAATTAGAGAAAGACTTTACTTTTTATATGATGTTGGTTTAGGCTATATTACTCTTGGGCGTGATGCTAGAAGTATATCTGGTGGAGAGGCTCAAAGAATCCGTATTGCTTCTCAAATTGGAAGTGGTTTAACAGGTGTTTTATATGTTTTAGATGAGCCAAGCATTGGTCTTCATGAGCGAGATACTCTAAAGCTTATTCGTACTCTTAGAAGTCTTCAAGAAAAAGGAAATAGTGTTATTGTAGTTGAACATGACAAAGAAACTATAGAAAATGCAGACTTTATCATTGATATTGGTGAGGGTGCTGGAAAATTTGGTGGGAATGTTGTTTTTAGTGGTACTTTAGAGAAATTAAAAAAGGCTAAAACACTCACAGCTGACTATCTTTACGGGCGTAAAAAGATAGAGTACTTTCATAGAAGAAAACAAGATAAATATATAGAGATAAAGAATGTTATATTAAATAATATTAATGGACTTTCAGCTAAATTACCACTAAATAATTTTGTTTGTATTACTGGTGTTAGTGGTAGTGGAAAAAGCTCACTAATGCTTCAAACTTTACTTCCAGCTGCTAGAGAAATTTTAAATCATGCAAGAAAAGTAAATAAAGTTGCTGGAGTTGAGATAACTGGCTTAGAAAATGTAGATAAAGTAATCTACCTTGACCAAAGTCCAATAGGTCGTACACCTCGCTCAAATCCAGCAACATACACGGGAGTTATGGACGAGATTAGAAACTTATTTTCTCAAACAAAAGAATCACAAATAAGAGGTTACACTACTTCAAGATTTTCTTTTAATGTAAAAGGTGGACGCTGTGAGAAGTGTCAAGGTGAGGGTGAAATAAAAATAGAGATGCACTTTTTGCCAGATATTTTAGTGAAATGTGATACTTGTCATGGAAAAAGATATAATCAACAAACTTTAGAAGTATTTTACAAGGGCAAAACTATTGCTGATGTACTTGCTATGAGTGTTAATGAAGCTTATGAATTTTTTGCTCCAATTCCAAAAATAAACTTAAAAATGAAAACACTTGTAGATGTTGGGCTAGGCTACATTACGCTTGGTCAAAATGCAGTAACACTCTCAGGTGGTGAAGCACAAAGAATTAAACTAAGTAAAGAACTCTCTCGTAAAGACACAGGAAAAACACTTTATATTTTAGATGAGCCAACAACTGGGCTTCATTTCGCTGATGTTGATAGACTAACACGTGTACTTCACCATTTTGTAGAGCTTGGAAACTCTGTGTTAATAATTGAGCATAACCTAGATATGATAAAAAATGCTGACTGGGTGATAGATATGGGTCCAGAGGGTGGAGCTGGTGGTGGTCTTATTATCGCAGAGGGAAGTCCTGAAGATTTAGCAAATACTCATGAGACAACAGGTTCATATACTGGTGAGTATCTTAAAAAAGAGTTAGCTTTACATAAGCAATAAAATATTTAGTATAATTACAAAAATTAAAATATAAAAGTAAAAGGTTATTAAAATGTCAACATATATTTTTGGTCACACAAGTCCTGATAGTGATTCCATAATTGGTGCTATCTCTTTAGCATACTTGAAAAATAAACTTAAAGAGGATTGTGTACCTACTCGTCAGGGTGATATATCTGCTGAAACAGAGTTTATACTAAATAAGTTTGATGGTGAGACTCCTGAGCTTAAAACAAGTGTAGCTGGTGAGAAAGTTTATCTTATTGATTTTTCAGATAAAGCTCAAGCTCCAGCAGATATTATGGAAGCTACAATTTTAGGAATTGTAGATCATCATAAACTTGGAGATTTAACAACGGATACACCATTAGAGTGTTGGATACGCCCAATAGGATGCTCAAATACTATTGTATATGAGATGTTTAAAGCTCATGATGTAGAGATTCCTAAAAATCTTGCTGGTATGATGATGATGGCAATTTTAAGTGATACTGTAATATTTAAATCACCAACTTGTACAAAAGTAGATACAAAAGCTGTTAAAGACTTAGCAGAAATTGCTGGTGTTGAGGATTATAAAGCATTAGCAATGGAGATGTTTATAGTTAAATCTGCAACAGATGGTGCATCAGCTCGTGATTTAAATACAAGAGATTATAAAGCTTTTGAGATGAATGGAGCTAAAGTTGGAGTAAATCAGCTTGAGATGATAGATATTTCAGCTCTAAATGATAGAAAAAATGAAATTTATAAAGATATGCAACTCATGAAAGAGCAAGAGGGACTTCATACTATGATAGTTCTTTTAACAGATATCATGAAAGAGGGTTCACAACTTCTTTGCGTGAGTGATGATATGAGTAAGATAGAATCTGCATTTAAAACTAAACTAGTAGATAATCAAGTATGGTTAGATGGTGTTTTAAGTCGTAAAAAACAAGTTATTCCATTCTTACAACCTCAATTTTAATGAGCTTTTAGGCTCATTAAAGCTCAGTATATAAAAATCTTTTAATCTTTTTAGTTGGTGTTTTTACAAATGGTTCTATTTGTTCTATAAATTTTTGTATTTTCGAGAAAGATGAAACTTGTGTATTTACTTCTAAACGCATATTTTCCAAATAGTTTTTAATCTCATCTGCAACTTTTGAATCTGGTGTATTATTAGCTTTAAACATCTTATCTATTAACTCATAATCTAAGTGAATTTTTGCTACTAATTTATCATCTTGTTTCATAACCAATGAGTCAACTACAACTTCATTCTTATTTATTGTAGCTTCAATTTGTTCTGGGTAAATATTTTCACCACTTGAACCAATTATTACATTTTTGCTTCTTCCGCTGATAAATAAAAATTCATCATTATCCATATAGCCTAAATCACCAGTTAAGAACCAATCCCCATCCATAACCTCAGCAGTTTTTTCAGGTTCTTTATAATATCCCATCATTGTACTAGGTGAAAGAGCTATAATCTCACCCTCACCAGTATCTGGATCTGGATCTTTTATTTTTATTTTAACACCTGCCATAGCAGTACCAGTAGATTTTATTTTTGATTTATTACCTAGTATTGAACCTGCAATAAGTGGTGCTGTTTCTGTAAGCCCATAACCTATAATGTATGGAAACTTAGCTTCAATTAAGAACTGTTCAACAAAAGGTGCTATTCCTGCTCCACCAATACCAAAAAATCTAAGTCTTCCACCAAAAGTTTCTAGTAGTTTTTTACCAGCTACTTTGTTTAATACCTTTCTAAATACAGGAATATTATATAGAGTTTTCATAACAATTGATTCTGTAAATTTTGGTAGTACTTTATTTTTATAAATTTTTTCTATAATTAAAGGTACACTTATCATCATAGTTGGTTTTACAATTCCAAATGACTTTATAAGTACACTTGGTGTTGGAGTTTTATCTATGTAATAAACACTAGAACCATGAAGTATTGGCACAATCATACCTACTGTTGCCTCAAGTGTGTGTGCAAGTGGAAGAATAGATAAAAATACATCATTTTTTGTAATAGTTACTTTTTCCCATGCACTCATAGCATTTGCTACAAGATTTTTGTGAGAAAGCATTACCCCTTTTGAATGACCAGTAGTTCCAGAAGTATAAATAATAGCTGCTAAATCATCCTCTTGTACATCTTCAGCTTTTGAGAATTTTTTAGTAACTTCTTTAGTTTTTTGCTTTAATTTTGACATATAGTTTTGATTTGTAAATTCATCTATAATTTTTAATTCATCTAAGTTTATTATAAATTCAAGGCTAGACTCTGCACACTCTTCAATGGTAGAGATATGTTTTTGAGATACAAAGACTGCTTTTGCTTCTGAATGTCTTATGATATGGTGAATTTCAGATGGATGAAAATCAACTAAAACTGGTACAATAACAGCTCCAATATATGTAACAGAAAAGTAAGCCACTACCCAATTTGGCATATTTTCACTTAAAAGTAAAACTTTATCACCTTTATGTATTCCATTTTCTTGAAGAATTTTAATTGTATCTTGTACTTTTATCATCATATCAGCGTATGACATAACTTCTTGCCCAACATGAGCAAATGATTCTCTGTCGTTATAAAGTTTTATTGAACGATTTAGTAGACTTGGAAGTGTGAAATTTTCTAAATTTTCATAGGGGTAAGTCATATATAATCTCTTATTTTAAATTAATTTAGTATTATTATACACATAGAAACATAAAATTTTCCATATCTAAGTCATAGACTATCTATAAAGGTTATATATTGAGTAGAAGAAGCAAGGTTAAACAGCCAAAAAGAGATACAGTTACATTTACTACTAAAGATTTTTTACCAACAACAAGAGCAGATATGGATGAACGTGGTTGGGACTACTGTGATATTATTTTAGTGAGTGGTGATGCTTATATTGATTCACCTTTTATTGGAATATCTACAGTTGGTAGGATATTAGAAAGACTTGGATACAAAGTTGGTATGATTGGTCAGCCTGATATTAAAAGCCCTGATGATATTATGCGTCTAGGTGAACCAAGACTTTATTGGGGTGTTAGTGGTGGGAGTGTTGATAGTATGGTTTCTAACTATACAGCTACTAAAAAATTTCGTAACACTGATGACTATACACCTGGTGGAAAAAATGATAAGCGACCAGATAGAGCATTATCAATGTATTGTAATTTAATTAGAAGATATTTTAAAAATACAGTACCACTTGTCTTAGGTGGGATAGAAGCATCTCTAAGACGCGTAACACATTATGACTACTGGCAAAATAAACTTAAAAAACCTGTTATTTTTGATGCTAAAGGGGATATACTTATTTACGGTATGGGTGAGATAGCATTAGAACAAGTAACTCGTGCAATAGATGAAAAAAGAGATTGGCAAGATATTCGTGGAGTTTCTTACATCTCAAAAGAGCCAAATTATGAGTACATTCAACTTCCATCACATCAAGAGTGTTTAGATGATAAAGAACGCTACATAGACCTGTTTGATGATTTTTATGATAACAATGACCCAATAAGTGCAAATGGACTTTGCCAACCAGTTGACAATCGTTTTCTTATTCAAAATCCACCATGTGATTATTTAGATGAAAAAGAGATGGACGCAAACTCAAACTTACCTTTTACAAGAGAGTTACACCCTTACTATGCACAGTTTGGAAAAGTGAAGTGTTTAGAAACTATTAAATTTTCCATTATGACTCATCATGGTTGTTGGGGTGAGTGTAACTTTTGTGCTATTGGTGTTCATCAAGGTCGTACTATTAGAACTCGTACAGAGGGAAATATTTTAGAAGAAGCAAAAGAGTTTAACAAGTACAAAGACTACAAAGGTATCATCTCTGATGTTGGTGGACCAACTGCAAATATGTACGGTTATGAGTGTGGTAAAAAACTTAAAAAAGGTACATGTGATGATATACGTTGTGTAGATGCAGAGCGTTTATGTAAAGTTATGCATGTAGACCACGGGAGAAACTTAAATCTTTTAAGAAAAGTTCGTGAAGTAGAGGGTGTTAGAAAAGCATTTATTGCTAGTGGTGTAAGGTATGATTTAATTACAGCAGATAAAAAGAATGGTTACAGTTACTTAAAAGAGATGGTAGAACACCATATATCTGGACAGTTAAAAGTAGCTCCAGAACATACACAACAACATGTACTAGAACTCATGGGAAAACCAGGAAAAGAAACTTTAGTAGATTTCAAAAAACTATATGACAAACTAAATAAAGAGAGTGGAAAAAACCAATTTTTAACTTACTATCTTATTGCAGCACACCCTGGTTGTGAAGAAAAAGATATGCATGAGTTAAAACGATTTACAACTGATGAACTGCAAATGAATCCAGAACAAGCTCAAGTTTTTACACCAACACCAAGCACTTACTCAGCAGTAATGTACTACACAGAGCTAGACCCAAAAACTCGCAAAAAGATTTTTGTTGAAAAAGATACAAAAAGAAAAGAAAAACAAAAGAAAATAGTAGTTGCAAAAGATTGTTTTACAACAGGATTTGCTTCTTAATTGAAATCATAAAGACGATTAAGCTTATTGTTATCATAAGTAAATAAAATTGTTTTTACTCTACTATCATTGTAAAACTCTTCTTTTTGAATCTTTTTTAGTTCATCTTTATTTTTAAATTTGTAAGTAGCCCAAGTATGAAAAACAATATCATTAGAAATAATTGGTTTTAATTCATGATTTACATAGTTATATAAAATAGATGGAAAAGATACAGCTTTTAAACCTTGATTTATGATTTGTTGTTTTAATGTCTGTGAATTTTTGTCTGAAGATTTAGAAATAAAGTAAGTAATGGGTAAATAGTAAGAAGTATGATAACCTGTATTGCTTAGAAGCTTAACTTTTGAACTTGTAGATGAGGTTTCAAAAATAATTCTATTTTTAATACCATACTTTTTATCTAAATAATTTAACCTTTCTAACATTTTAGCAATATTTTCATCACTTACATTTTTAACATCCATCCATATTTTTTTTATCTTTTTATCTTTTATGATATTTAAATAATCTTCAAAAGATACTCCTTTTAATTCTTTTTCATCATGACCTACTTCAAAGTATGGTACTGTTGCTTTTTCATTAAAATTCAAATCAAATTCAAAACAGTGTAAATCACTAGATAAAATATTGTGAAGTTTATTTTTATAATTTACTTTATGCGGCATCAGTCTTCCATCAAGATTTTGTTCAAGGAGCTGTTTTATATTTTGATTTTGATTGTAGTTTTTTATGAGTAGTACAGAGGCAATGCCAATAAATGATAAAGTAATAATTGTGAGTAATATTTTTTTAAACATATAAAATTATAACCTATAAACAATTAGTTTTTTTAGCTTTAAAGTAAACAAATATAAAGTTTTTACTACCTAATGCAAAAAATGTTCCAACTCTTACATTAGTTTCAGTTTTATTATTCTACAATAAACAAAAAATTTGAAAAGTCAAAGAATGAGAATAGATAAGTTTTTAAATTCGGTAAATATTACTAAGCGTCGTAGCGTTGCACAAGATATGATAAGTAATAAAGTAGTGCTTATAAATGATGTAGTTGCAAAATCTAGCAAAAATGTTGAGATTGGTAGTATTATAACAATTAATTATCTTCATGAGAGTAAAAAGTATCAAGTCTTAAAGATTCCAACAACAAAATCTACTCCAAAATCACTTCAAGATGAGTATATAAAGGATGTGTCATGAACTATGAAGAAGCAAAAGTAAAATTTACTTCTTTATTTAATCATGAGATGAGTGATGATGAGATGCGAGAATTCTTACTAAGTATTAAACTTGATAAATACACAAGTACAGAGTCCATAGCGGCAGCTGCTGAAGTTATGCGTTCTTTTGCTATAGAATTACCAATTGATAAAAAATTAAGAGAAAAAGCTATAGATATAGTTGGAACTGGTGGTGATAAAATAGGCTCTTTTAATATATCTTCAACCGTTGCACTTCTTGTATCTGCTTGTGGTGGTGTTGTGGCAAAACATGGAAGTCGCTCTATAACTTCAAAAAGTGGAAGTGCTGATATGTTTGAAAAACTTGGAGTAAGACTTGATTTAAACATAAGAAATTCAGCTAGACTTTTAGAAGAATGTGGATTTACTTTTATGTTTGCACAAAATCATCACCCAGCTATGCGTTTTATCGTACCAGTTAGAAAAACAATACCTGATAAGACAATATTTAATATTTTAGGACCACTTACAAATCCAGCTGGTACAAAAAAATCACTTTTAGGTGTGTTTGATAAAGTTTTTGTACCAAAGATGGCTGAAGCACTTAAAATAAATGGTGCTACTTCAAGCTTAGTTGTAAGTTCTCATGAGGGGATGGATGAGATAAGTATTAGCGATATTACTTATGCTTCTCAACTTCGTGATGGTTT
>Ga0256826_1000384_pt1 | contig 26732 bp, 31 predicted proteins | sample CV79metaG_FD_185975 | JGI IMG/M metagenome (GOLD analysis project Ga0256826, IMG submission 185975) | Hydrothermal vent microbial communities from East Pacific Rise, Pacific Ocean - CV79 | ecosystem: Environmental > Aquatic > Marine > Hydrothermal vents | place: Pacific Ocean: East Pacific Rise...
TTTTTAATTTTGCTTTTACTTTCATAATTTACCTTTGTAATTAATTTTTTATTGTTTGTTAAAAGGATTAACCTTCACATCCACCAAGTGCAACATCAAGAGTGATCTTAGCAGCATATAATTTACCATCTGTACCTTCAGCTACAACAGTAATAGTACCTGATTTACCCATTTTGATTTTGATTGAGTAGTTGTTTATACTATATTTGTTAGTTGTTACACTCATTACAGCAGCTTCAGGATTTGCATCTTGAAAAACTGTGATTGATTTAACATCTTTATCAGTTGAAAAATCAACAGGAATAGCACCACCATTAGAAGCAACTTTAGGTGCTTTAACACTAACACCTTCCATTACTAAGTCAGTTGAACCGTACATTGCTTTAATAGCATCATCAACAGTGTGAGCTGCCCATACTGCTGGTTTAGTTTTTCTATAATCTTCTGCTCTTACACTTGCAGGTACAACAGCTAAAGCTAGGGCACCTAAAGTCATACTTAAAAATTTTCTTCTTTCCATAATTATTCCTTTATTGAGTTTTATTTACCGTTGATTAAGTAATCAACAACTGATTTAAAGTCTGCATCTGAAAGTGTTGATCCACCTTTAGGAGGCATTCCACCATCTGTTCCATGAATACCATTAGCATAAACTTTGTCCATACCTTTAGCAGTATAAGCAGACCATTCAGCAGTATTTGCAAAACCTGGTCCAACACCATTTCCATGACACATTGCACAGTTATCAGCATATACAGATTTTACATCAAGAGCTGCTGCTTCTTTTGGAAGGCTTCTGCTGCTATCCATCGGTGGTAAGAAATCTTTGATACCGCCATTTTGAATACGTCTAGTAGTTGCACTCTCTTTTTGACAATCTGTCATACAACGCTCAGCACCTTTGTTAAGGTTAAGTGCACCGAAGTTAGTCGGGTTAGCATAGTAAGCACGAACTCTTTTAAGAGCATCTGGACCATCAATATTTGGTTCAAAACCATCAACATTTGGCATTTTGATTTTTAAGAATTTCTCACGATCAAGAACATACTCATCGTCAACTTCTTCACCATCAATTTCAAACTCATTAATGTTAAGAATATATGCAGTTAAAGCATATGTCTCATCATCATTAAGTGTTTTAGATTTTGGGTGAGGCATACCATCTTTGATGTACCACCATAGTGTACTAACTTGTGGCCAGTAAGAACCAAATACACGTACTGGACCATCAGCTTCAGGATCTTTCCATCTGTTGTTAGTTAAAGTTTTCTGCATATCAACTGCATTACCTTTAGAGAGTGATGGGTAACCACCTCCACCTGAACCGAAGTCACCATGACAAGAAACACATTGTGCTTCATAAATCTCTTCACCATCTTCAACAGAACCACTACCCTCAGGTAGACCAGTTCCATCAGGCATAACATCTTTATCCCATGCTGCTAATTCATTAGCAGTTGGAACACGACCATTTGTATATCCACCCTTAAGAGTGTTTGTGTTTACATGGTATGGACCAGTCATATTGTTCTGAACAGGGTACATCATACCACCATCTACAGTTGGACTTCCATTAACTTCAGTACTACCAGCAGTAGTACTTCCGCCCATACATCCAGCTGTGATTACAGCTAAAGTAGCCGCTGCTGAAGCAGTAATAATTAATTTACGATCTAATTTGAACATGATTTACTTCTCCCTTAGCATTTACTTCCCAAGTTTCTACCGCATTTCTGTGGTATACAGACTCAACACCCATAACACCAACTTCTTGGTCTATAGTAGGTTGAATATATCCTGCATCATCCATAGCACGAGATGTTAACTGAAGAACATCACCTTTTTTGTATGTATGCATATAAGACCAACGAGTCCATGATTTTGGAAGAACAAGACCTTTTAGTCTAGCTTCTGTATAGTTTCTACCACCATCAAATGAGATATCTACACCAGTAATTGTTCCCATACCTGACCATGCAAGACCTTCGATCTCAACTAAGTCACCATCTTTCAAGTCTGACCAGTCAATCTCTGGAGATGGAGATGTAACAGTAGAGTTAACTTCATTTGCATAGAAATGTTGTATAGCTTTACCAGTTGGTTTAAGAGCAGTATATTTAGATGTTTCTTCTTTACAGTACCATGGCTCAGCAGCAAACTCTAAACGTTTAAGCCATTTAACCATTAAGTTCCCTTCCCAACCTGGAAGAAGAATACGAACAGGATAACCTTGTTCTGGACGAAGTGCTTCACCATTTTGTCCCCAAACGATCATAGCATCGTCAAGAACTTTATCAATAGGAATAGTTCTACCCATTTCAGAGTTATCAGAACCTTCAGCAAGCATCCACTGTGCTTCTGGTTTAAGACCTAAGTCTTCTAATATAGTTTTTAAGTAAACACCAGTCCATTCAGCACAAGACATAAAACCTTTTGCAAATTGAATAGAGTTAAACTGTGGCCCTCTCCATTCTTGTCCACCATTCGCTGGACACTCAATGAAGTGAGTACGAGTTACACTTGGGTAACGTTTTAGTTGCTCTAAAGTAAGAACTATAGGTTTCTCAACGAGACCGTGGATCATTAAACGGTATTCTGCAGGATCTACATGTGCAACACCACCATGTGAACGTGAGAAGAATAGACCATTTGGTGTAATGATTCCCATTGATTCTTGAATTGGAGTTACAGCGATAGAAGCTCTGAAGTTACCAGAAGCTAGTAGTTTTGTATTTCTTCTTAGTACGTTATGCTCATATTTTGATGGCACACCATATCTATTTTTAGTTACTGGATCACCCCAGTTTTGGCCCCATGGTACATGGTGCATGATTGCAGGATCATCAGCTCTAGCATTTGATGATATAAGTGATGTTCCAGCAATAGCAGTTACTGACATAGCTGCTTTTTTGAAAAAATCTCTTCTACCAATCTCTTGATTAGATTTTTTATTATCCACATTTTCTCCTTTTAAGGTTGTTATTACTTATATTTATATTGAATATATTACTTTGTTATTTAACAAGTACAAAGCTTTTTACCTTCATATTATGCCATTTTATACTTAATTGTAAATTTAGAATTAAGGGGTAATTGTTGATTTATGAGATAAAAATGTGATAATGATTAATAATTAGGCGGTCATGGTTACAAAATGAAACATTAAAGCAGCACTATTTTTCTACAATACTCAATATTAGATAATTATCATTCTTATTGTCTATGAAAAATACTATTGTAAAGTTTTCATGTGGTATATCTTTAATATTTTCATTATCAAAGTATATAGATTTTTTATACTTATGAGCTTTTGTATGAATATTTATAAGTATAGTGTCAAGATAGAGTTTAAAGCTTTTTGTTGCAGCAAAATCTTCTTTGGCAAACTTTTCTAAAATTGTTTTGAGCTGAGCCTCATAAAGTTCAGTACAGAGGATATTCATTATTTCTCTTTTGTAGCTAACCAGCTAGAAATCTCTTTCATACTGGTAAATAGCTGTTTGGCTTTTGAGTTGTCTTTAATGTAAGCATTAAGCTCTTTTTTCATTAACTCTATAAGCTTTGTCTCTTGCATTGTTACTCTTCTTCCGATTCTTCTTCAGTTTCAACAGTTACAATACCATACATCTCATCTACTTCTTCACTAAGCATTTTAATATCATCGAGAGCATCTTCATAAGCTTCTAGTTTTGCTTCATCTTCTTCTGCTTCTTCTGCTGCTGTAGCTGCTTCAGTTAATGAATCCATTATCATGTATGATTTAAAAGGAGTACCGTGATTATAAACTAATTCACCACCAAGTTTACCTTGGAACATAGTAGTAGCACTAACTATAACAAGTGCTACAATAGCGATAACTTGAATGATATGTTTGTTTAGCTTACAAGCGATGAGCTGTAAAATAGCAATTGCACTCAATGCAATAGCTAGGTAAAGTCCTAAGTTTTTATGTTGTACAAGTGTTGCTTGACCTGCTTCACTTAAATAGTCATATATTAGTGGTCCTGCTTGTGAACCAGTATACCAAACGCCAATCATGGCTAATGCACTAAAAAGTGTAACACGTGCTGAGATTTTTGACATACCTTCAGTTTTAGTTATTAGGTAAACTATACCAAATACTGTGGCGACTAGAGGGAGTACCATCGCGAAGTGAGCTGTTGCTGGGTGTAACATCATTTATGAGTCCTTATTTTAAGTATGAAATTATATATAAAGTATTATAGCAGAGATTGAGTCTATTATAATAATTTATTATTCTAAGTTATTTTTTATCAATTGCATCTTTAGCTGTTTTAATAGCACTTCCAAGAGCAACTCTAGCAACACCAAGAGCTTGTATACCCATGCGCTTTGCCTCTTGTGCTTTTGGAGAGCGCATTGCTATGTCTGCTTTTCTTACAGCAGTTTTTGCAAAAGTAGAAAATCTACTTTTCATGATTTCCGCTGTCTCTTTAGAAATTTGTACTAACTCCTCTAAGTCATAAGACATAGAACTGTTTAAGTCGATGAGAATTTTTCGTATAGTTTGTGAACTTTGACCCGCTTGTGTAGCTACAACTTGAGAGAAAAGCGTATCAGTTTGGTTAAGATCTTCCATGATAGTGTCATAATCGTCTATAAGTATATGTTTAGCTTCAACAGGCATAAACTCTAAACGCCCTTTAAATCTACTAATAGATTTCACTAAACCAGTACGCATGCCTTTAAGAGTTGAGTTTAAAATCTGATCTGCTCTATTTGGTGTCGCTTCTGCTACATCAATAGCTGCGATTAAAATAGTAGATAATATTTTTCTAACACGGATGGTATTTAGAGAACCCTCTTTAATAGACTCATATGTAATCTCTTTTATAACTTCTATAGTAGATTCTGTAATATCACCGTCACTATCTTTCTCTAGTGCTGTAATGATTGCAGACTCTACCATTTCACTTAAAATGTCATAAAGGTCGATTGACTGAAGCTTAACTTGGTGGAGTTTTAAAAGAGCATCTGTATTTTCACTCATTTCGGTTTCAAGTGTGTTAAATATTTCATATTTAGTCTCTTGAAGTGATTCGGACTTTTTCTCTATTTCTCTATCTATCTCCTCTTTTCTTCTAAGAAGTTCTTGAAGATCATCCTGTAGAGAGAGAGTTTCGATATTGACAAGTGTAGTTGCAACACTTCGCATATTTTCTAAAGATAACTCATCAACATTAAGTTTAGAACTCTCTAGAGCTGTTGAGATTCTTTTATCTAATGTTTTAAATCTCTTATTGTAGTTTTCCATTAAATTATTTTGTATAGTGTCATTTTGCATAGCTTATCCTTTAAAGTACCATTTTAATGTTTTGGTGTTTTTTAAGTGCCTCAAAGATGAAAGTTCTATCATCTTCATTGTGAACAAGTAGATCAAGATTCATACTTGTGTATTTACCAGTTTTAGACTTGTTTGATGAAGTTAATTTGTGCTCTCTTTCGTCAATTACATCACGAATAGCTTGTTCAAGTGCCGCTCTCTCAGTAGCTATTACTTTATAGCACCAATTACAAGGGTACTCAATAACTACTTTTTTGTCACTATCGTTTAAAATCTCCATTTTTGCCTCCTGATTTTTCTTCAAGTTGAACATGTCTAATAACCATGCCTTTATCTATAGCTTTTACCATGTCATAAATAGTTAGAAGGCCTATACTTGTTCCAGTAAGTGCTTCCATCTCAACACCAGTTTGACCAGTGAGTTTTGCAGTTACTGTTAGTTTAAAACCGGGAAGGTCTGCTAACTCATCTACATCACAGTTTATTCCACTAAGGTTTAAGGGGTGACACATAGGAATTAAGTCACTTGTTTTTTTGACTCCCATTATTGCTGCAATTACAGCAGTTTGTAGTACAGGGCCTTTTTTAGTCTGCTCACTTACTATAGCATTATAAGCATCTTGGCTCATCTCAATTATTCCACTAGCTACTGCTACTCTTGTCGTTTGCGATTTATCGCTTACATCAACCATTTTTGGTCTTTGGTTATCATCTAGGTGTGTTAAATTCATATTAAAATCTTTTTTATTTTTTACTATTATAGCAAAGAGGTGTTAACTATTTAAGTTCTTTTACTGAACTCTTTGAAGTGCAGTTTGGTATTCGTGTGGGTGGTTAAGATTTAGGAAGGGAGTCTCATCTTTAAAATGTACATAAGTAGTTTGAGAGTTTTTGAGTAAAAACCCTAGTTTATGATTGTTCTCTTTTTGCATCTCTTGAAATTTTTCTTCTAAGGAGTTATGATAAATACCACATAAGGGTTGCATACCATACTCAGTTTTGGCAATAGTTGCATCACTTTTATCTGTGTCCGCATTAATAAGAGCTGTTACAATAGTTTCATCTATAAAAGGAGAGTCAACACTGATGGCAAAAAAAGAGTTCACTTGTAAGGCTTTAAATGCCGATACAAAACCTATAGTAGGTGCATATGTCTCTTGAGAAGGTAAATCTTCTATAAAATTAAAAGATGAATTTTCTTTAGCAAAGTCAAATTTATTTTTATTTTTACAAGAGATATAAACATTGGTGAATATTTGAGAGAGTCGAGTATACTGATACTCAGTAAGTGTAGAGAATGAGCCAAAAGGGAGAAGAGCCTTGTCTTCTCCCATTCGACTACTTTTACCACCTGCAAAGATGACACAGGGGATAGTTATCATTTAGTTTCTTGTAAGTTCTGCTTCAATACGTCTATTTTGAGCACGACCTTTAGCAGTTGCATTATCAGCAATAGGATTTGCTTCACCAGCACCTTCTGATGTTAATTGGCTTGAACTTACACCTCTTGATGTTAGGTCAGTTACAACAGCAGCAGCTCTTTTTTCAGATAGCTTTTGGTTATAAGAAGCTTTTCCTCTACTATCTGTATATCCAATGATTTTAGCACTGTAGTTAGTATGTTTTTGTAAGAAGTCAGAATATTTTTTAATCTGATCTTCTGAATCTGCTTTGATTTTATCAGAGTTGTTCTCAAAGTTAATGTTTAAAGGAACAGTCTGTGGACAACCATCACTGTTTACTTTTGTGTTAAGAGGAGTATTTTGACAAATATCGTTGACATTTAAAATACCATCTTTATCAGTATCAATGTCACAACCTTTAGCATCAACTGTAATTCCTGCAAGTGTTGTAGGACAAGAGTCTTTAGAGTTTAAAATACCATCTTTATCATCATCTCCATCAACTACAGCTACAACTACTGCAGCTACTACAGGAGCTGCAACAACTGGTTCAGGAGTAGGTTCTGGTGCTGGTGCAGCAGCAGGAGCTTCTTTTTGAGCACTCTCTCCAAAAGCAAATGTAAGACCAGCCATAACGATAAGATTGCTATCTGCAAAACCAGAGTTATTAGTTGCAAGTTTTGCCATATAGATAGCTTCAAGTTTAAGTGCTAAGTTTTCAGTAAAAGGAATTTTCGCTCCAGCACCAGCATCAAGAAAAAAACCATCTTCAACAGAAGCACTCTCATTACTTATTTTTTCAAGGCCCCCACCCATTTTTGCAAAAGGGATAACAGAACTCATCTCATCAAATGTATAAACACCATTAAAGGCACCACGAACTACTTTAGTGTCTTGACCAGGTTTGAACTCAGAGGCTGTACCAGATTTATAGTCCACACCTTGTGAGTAAAGAATTGAAAATTCAGGGCTTAGTTTAGAGTCTGGAGTATTGAACTGAAGTTCAAGTCCACCAACAGGATAACCATCATCTTTTACATTAAGATTTCCCTCTGCGATGTTATAGCCAATCATTGGTGAGATTTCAACTTTTTTTTGTTCAGCAATTGCCAATGTTCCAGCTAGAAGTGCTGGAATAAGAAGAAGTTTTTTCATTTTATATTTGTCCTTGAAATATGATAATGGAATAATATCATATAAAAGTGAGTAAGGAGTGATTTCTATCTCGGATCTGTGATATAGCCTGTAATCGCTGATATTGCAGCTACTGCAGAGTTAGCTAAATATACTTCAGAAGAGCGAGATCCCATGCGTCCAACAAAGTTACGGTTCGTAGTTGAGACTGCTACTTCATTATCACCAAGTATTCCCATATAACCACCAAGACAAGCTCCACAAGTAGGATTTGAAACTACTCCACCAGCATCAATAATGATGTCCATATATCCAAGTCTATAAGCTTCTTTAAGGATTTTTTGAGTTCCTGGCGTTACTATAAGACGAACATCTTCATGCACTCTTTTGCCATCCAAAATTTCAGCAGCAGTTTTAAGGTCACTTAAACGCCCATTTGTACATGAACCGATGAATGCTTGGTCAATCTTTATTTTATCACTTACAGCTTTTGAAATAGGGTGACCATTTGATGGTAAAAATGGATAAGCGATAACAGGCTCTAAGTTCGCAACATCTATCTCTAAAGTCATGCAGTAGTTTGCATCCTCATCTGAGTGGTGAATACGAGGCTCACGAGCTAAGTCTTTATCTGCTAAAAACTCTTTAGTTATTTCATCATATGCAACTATTCCACTTTTTGCACCAGCTTCAATAGCCATGTTACACATAGAGAATCTATCATCCATAGTAAGGTGTGCAATAGTAGATCCTGTAAACTCTAGTGTTTTATAAAGAGCTCCATCAACACCAATCATACGAATGATTTCTAAGATGATATCCTTACCTGTTGTGTAAAGTCCTGGTTTACCACTAAGAACTACTTTGATAGACTCTGGAACTTTAAACCAGTTTCCACCGCTTATCATTGCAAACGCCAAGTCTGTTGAACCCATACCAGTTGAAAATGCTCCAAGTGCACCATGAGTACAAGTGTGGCTATCTGCCCCGATAATAACATCACCTGGAACGACCAAACCTTTTTCTGGTAAAAGTGCATGCTCTATTCCCATATCTTTTTCATCAAAAAAGTTTTTGAGTTTGTGCTTTTTTGCGAACTCACGACTTATTTTTGCTTGGTTTGCAGATGCTATGTCTTTTGCAGGAATGAAGTGGTCAAGAACTATAGAGAATCCATCTGGATTTGCTAGTTTTGTAGCACCACTAAGGTTAAATGCTGAGATAGAGATAGGAGTTGTGATATCATTACCGATAACCATGTCGATGTTGCTACGGATGATTTCTCCAGCGAAAACATCATGACCTACATGTTGTGAAAATATTTTTTCTGTAATAGTTTGAGCCATAAAATGAACCTCTTTATATATAATTAATTCCGCGATTATAGCATAAGAGCTTTAAACTCAGTTTTGCTTGATGGACTCATGTATAAATTTAGCAACAGATTTCAGCTCGGCATCAGAGTATTTATTTTTCCATTCAGGCATATCAGACTTATCACTACCCCAATAGTAGGAACCAAATTTTGCAAATAAAAAAATTTGATCTTCACTCAGTAGAATTTTTTGAAGGTTATAAGGATATATAAAATCATGATCGATTTTGGAACCTTTGACGTAGAGACTATCTGCATTTCCCATTTTTCCATGACATTTTGAACAAGTTTTTTTAAAAATCTGTTTTCCTAAAAGTAGCATATTCTTTTCTTCAGTTTTAGAAAGTTTATCTGCTTCTTTGAGGTGCTTATCTATTCTAGTCTGAGCATATTTTGCATACTTCATATAAACATAGGTGCTAATAGCATGAAGAGTTTTGTCATCATACATATACTTAAATGCAGGCATAATTGATGAGTGTGCACCATACTCTCTTGCTCCATTCTTTACAACTCTATAGATTTGAGAGCGAAGTAGAATAGTTTTATTTAAATTTCGTGGTCTAATAGCTAGATGAAGTTCTTGGTTTGGAGTGCCTGTTTTACCGTGACAGGCTGCACAAGCCTGAAAATAAAATTCTTTCCCAAGTTTATACTCTTGAGAATCTTTATGTTCAGCTGAAAAAAGAAGTACAAAAATAGATAGAAAGAGAAGTATTCTCATATAAAGTTATTTCTCTGCTTTTACTTTTATAAGCATATTTGGGTGAATTGCACACTCTATGTGAAATTCTCCAGCTTTTTTAACCTTCATTGATGTCTCTGTCCCTGTTGCTTGCATACCAACATCAAACTCATTATCTTCATCATCTGTATATGCATTGTGTGAAAAAGGATCTGAATTTTTAAAAGTTATAGTATCTCCAACTTTTACATGGAGAGTCCCAGGCATAAAAGTTTTATTTTTTTGGTCAACTACATGATCAGTTGCATAAAGTGCACTGATTGTGAGTAGGCTTAGTAGTATTTTATTCATATTTCGTCCTTTATTGTGGAAACTTAGTGGGAATATTTATAGCAATATCTGGTGATGTTAATGTTTTCATAAATATTACTATTTTGTCTATTTCTTCTTGTGTTAAGTGTCTGTCTCTCATAGAAGTAGATCTATTTTTAACACCTGTTTTATGACGACCACCTTGAGCACAAAGAGAGGTAGCCTCTTCTAAACTCTTAACACTTCCATCATGAAAATATGGATAGGACTTTGTAATGTCTCGAAGTGTTGGGGTTTTCATAGCACCATACCAAGCGGTTCTTTTTTTGACATTGTATCGGCCAAGCTCTTTTCCTTTGAGCTCTCCATTATTTAGACCAATGTTATGAAAGCTTCCATCACTGAAGTTAAAGCCATCATGGCAGTATATACAGTGTGCCTTGGTCTTAAAAAGTTCAAAGCCATCTTTTGCATTTTTTGAGATAGCGTTTAAGTTACCTTTTATGTACTCATCAAAAGGAGAGTCTTGTGAAACTACTGTTCTTTCAAATGAGGCTATAGCCTTTGCTAGGGTCTCTTTTGTTAAATTTTCATCAGGATAAGCATCCTGAAATAGTTTTACATACCCTTTAATGGCATTTAGTTTAGAAATTAACTCTTCAATATTTATATTCATTTCAACATCCGCACCTATTGGTCCTAGTGCTTGAGCTTCAAGAGTTTTCACTCTTCCATCCCAAAATTGACGATTTTGATAGGCTGTATTTAAAATAGTAGGAGAGTTCCTTGGACCTTTTTTACCCTCAAAACCAATGGCTTTGGCTACTGGTATTAAGTCTGTCCATCCCCGTTTTGGATGGTGACATGTTGAACATGATATTGTATTGTCTGCAGAAAGTCTTGTGTCAAAGAAAAGAAGTTTTCCAAGATGAGTTCTTTGGGGTGTTAGTTTATTGTCTAGAGGTGCTGGCACGAGAGAAGGTCTAAGCCATCTTTCTGTATTTTCATTCGCTTCTAAATTAAATATTATAATAAGCAGACTAAATAAAAGAAAGTTTTTGAACATATTTTAGACCTTTTGAGTTTAAATTTCGTGTTTGAGAGCTTTTTTAGTAAAGTCAGTCGAACAGAAAAACATGGCTATAAAAATAGGGTTAAGCACAACTTCTTCATCACTAATACTTTCAAAAACTTTAAAGTTAAATCCAGAACCATCATTTGGATTTTGAGGTGTTACTACAAACTCTATAGGAGTAAGAGCTCTCACCATGTTTATAATATTTTTCTTTCTTTTTTGATTTTCTACATCTATGATGTTAAAGTTTGGATTTTCAGAACTTCTATGTTGATCAAGAATAGACTGGATTAAATCTACTTTATCTTTAAAAACGACCTTATTCCATTTGATGATAGTGTTGTTTGAAGATACTTGAGAGTTTTTTTCACTAAGAGCACTAGGCTTTTTACTTTTCATAGCTTCTATAAGTGCTAGAAGAAAGTTTGTACCACCTACATTTTCGGCTGCTTTTGTCATAAAAAGATGGATGAGAGCTTTTGTATCTTCGTTTTGTTTGTTAAAATTACACATTAATAATATTCCTTATGTAGTCGTATTATAGCATTATTTTGAAACTTCTATGATTTTACTTTCAAGCTCCTGTAGAGAGTTAAAAGGTTTCATCACATAAAAAACAGCACCACTCCTATGTGCATTTAACACTTTATCAAGTGTAGATTGGGAAGTCATTATAATAATTTTTGCATTTGGAAGTTTTTCTAAAAGCTTAGGAAGAAGATCTAGTCCATTCATCTGTGGCATAATCACATCTAATAGAATCACATCACTACTCTCCCTTATAGAGCTTAATGCAGTAAGGGGATTACTATATGTCGTAACAGTGTGCCCTTGTTTTGATAGGAAAGTATCTAAGAGCGCTAATGCTTCTTGTTCATCATCTATTATGGATATATTCATCTTATTTCTCACCTTTAAAAAGTACTGTAACAGCATCTTTCATCATTACTTTTGATTTTTCTTCTACCATCGCATCTAAGATGGTAAAAACATCTTTACTCGCTTCTTCTATATTAAGTACCATCTCTTCAATTTTATCTTTTGAACAGATTACACTGTTTCCACCACACTCATGTGCTAATCTGTTCGCTTCCTTATGAACTATGGCATGTGGTTTTTCAAGTTTAGCATAAGAGGGCATATTTGAGAACTCATCTTTACCTTTTCCTTGGGTATACCATTTTCCAAGTCTACATACCGTATGATCACTCTCCTCAAAATCATTTTTCTCACCAAAAAGAAGAGCATAAACATGATGTTTATAGATGACATGGTCAATTTTTGCAAGAGATGAAAATATTTTATTACTAAGATAGCCAACTTCAAAAACACTTCTTGAAGCATTTTTCTCAAAAGAGACCATCTTTGTATAGAGTTCATCTATCTGTTCTTTACTCTCTTCAACGAGTTCTCCGGCATGTTGTGTATTCTCTTCTGCCGAAGATGCCTCTTGTTGCATGGTTGTAACAACAATAGAAATTTCAGAAGTGGCTTTTTGAGTCTTTTCTGCAAGTTTTCTAACTTCATCAGCAACAACAGCAAAACCACGTCCATGTTCACCAGCACGAGCTGCTTCTATAGCTGCATTTAATGCAAGAAGATTAGTTTGGTCTGCAATATCTTTTATGAGTTCTACAACATTGGAGATTTCAGAACTTTTTTCATTAAGTGTTTTTGCACCATCCATAGTAGTCTGCATATCCTGAAGTAGTTGATCCATATTTTGTGAAGTATGTGTTACAAGTTCAAGACCATCTTGTGATTCACTTGCTATGAGAGTAGACTCTTCATTCATAACTTCAAGTTGTTCTAGCATTCCTGCAAAAGTAACTTGAGAATCTTTAAGTGAGAAACTGATTGCATCTTGGTGCATAGTCATAATCTGAGAATCTTTAGCATTTCTAATATCACTTTTAATGATAGAGTAGACAGTGTGTCCATCTTCTATAGTTTTAGATTTTACTCTACCCATACATCCATTAAGTTCAATTTCATCAGTATTCTTTTTCAGGGCATTTACTAGAGCAGAAGGGTCTTTGATAAGATTATTTGCAATGGTATTCTTAAAAACTATATTATTGTTGGCATCTATAACTACACAAATCTCTTCATTTGAGTGTGCAAAAGCATTTTTATAAAGTGCTAGTTCTTTTTGTAATGATACTACTTCTTGAGAAAGTGTATCTATTTCAGTTGTCTCTTTTTTTATGTTAAAAAACATATAAATTCCTATTTTAGTTATTTAAAATTATAGTAGTATATTTGTAAAACTTATATTAATCAATTTTTACTGCCATTGTTATGATGAATTTAGCACCAGTGTCTCCATTTTTTACAGAAATTTCTGCATGAATTTTTTCTAAAACTAGCACAACTATATGAAGCCCCATCCCTGTCCCTTTTGATTCTCTTTTTGTTGTGAAATTCGCTTCGAATATATGCTCTATTGCATCTGCTTCAATGCCTCCAGCATTATCTTCTATCTCTAAGACAATATTTTTTTCATCATTATATGTAGAAATTTTGATTGTTGGATTTGGTGTTTGAAGTTTTATAAACTCATCAATAGCATTGTTAATGATGTTAATTAGGACATGTTTAAACTCACTAGGAATAATATCTATTTTTGCTGTATCTTTGAGATCTAGTTGTATCTTTACATTATTAAAAAGAAGTTGATCTTGAAGAAGAATAAGTGTAGAGTTAATAACAGTAGAGTAGACAGTTCTTTCAATTTTATCAGAGGGTCTGAAAAATGTTCGAAACTCCTCTAGTGTTTGAGTAAGGTGATTTATCTGTAAAACTTGTTTCTGAGCACAGTTAGTTATACTCTCTTTATTAAGCTCTTCTCTTTGAGCCTCAAGTTCCAGTATTTGAGCTTGCATAGTGATGATATTTAAGGGTCCTAACCACTGATGAGCAACGTTATCAAGCATCTCTCCCATAGAAGCAAGTTTTGCCTGTGTGATTATAAATTCTTGCTTTATATTTTCATTATATATATTCTTGGAAACTTTTAGGAAAACTTGTTTTAATTGTGTTAAAGAGGTAGGCTTAGTAATAAAATCTGCTATACCTAACTGAATAAGATCAATAAGTTTTTGAGACTCACTTTGTCCAGAAGTTACAATGATAATCTGTTCAGGATTTATTTTAGTGATATCTTGAATAAGAGTTATTCCATCTTTTCGCGGCATATTTATATCTGTAATAACAATGTCATAATGGCTAGTAGTATCTTTTTTATATTGAAGATATTTCTCTAAACCATCCATCCCATCAACAGCAAGCGTAATAGTTTTAAAAAAAGTATCAAAGAGTTCTGCTGTTGAGTCTCTTAAGTTTAGGTCATCCTCAACATAGAGTATATGCAAATCTTTTGTGTATTTATAGATTTCGTTAATGTGCATAAAATACCTCAATATTAAATAATAATTTTTAATTCTACACTGTTTTAATTCTTAAAGCAAATATAACATCAGAATTACTTAAGCTTATCATAATGACAAAACTATTATTATGTCGTAAATCAAAAGAGGACAAAAATTGTCTGATTTAAAAAAGAATGAAAATCATTCTTAATTAAGAGGTAGAAATATGAAAGTATATTTAGATAATAACGCTACTACAATGACAGACCCATTAGTCGTAGAAGCTATGCAACCATTTTTTAGTGACTTATATGGTAACCCTAACTCACTTCACAAGTTTGGTACAGCATCGCATCCAGCTATAAGTAAAGCGATAGACCAAGTTTATACTGCTATAAATGCAGCTGATGCTGATGATGTTGTTTTTACATCATGTGCAACTGAGTCAAACAACTGGGTTCTTCAATCTGTATGGATTGACCATATTTTAAATGGTGATAAAAATCACATAGTTACTACAGAGGTAGAGCATCCTTCTGTTCTTTCAACTTGTAAATTTTTAGAAGACCAAGGTGTAAAAGTAACTTATCTTCCAGTAAATGAGCAAGGAACTGTTGAAGCACATACTGTTAAAAGTTTTATAACTGAAAAAACAGCTTTAGTTTCTATTATGTGGGCTTCAAATGAGACTGGTATGATAAATCCTATCGAAGAGATTGGTGCTATTTGTAAAGAGAAAGGTGTACTTTTTCACTCAGATGCTGTTCAAGCAGTTGGAAAAATTCCAGTTGATCTTCAAGCTGTTCATGTTGATTTTCTTTCATTCTCAGCACATAAATTTCATGGACCAAAAGGTGTAGGAGCTCTTTACATTAAAGATTCTCAAGCACTCTCTCCACTTATGCATGGTGGTGAGCATATGGGTGGACGCCGTTCAGGTACACTTAATGTTCCATACATTGTAGGAATGGGTCTAGCGATGGAACTTGCTACTAAAGATATTCAGGCTACTATGGCTAAGATTCGTGCTAAACGTGATCGTTTAGAAGATGCACTTGTAGAACTAAGTGATACTTTTGTTGTTGGTGATAGAAGTAACCGTACTCCAAACACTATTCTTATCTCTATTCGTGGAGTTGAGGGTGAGGGTATGCTTTGGGACTTAAACAATGGTCAAATTGGAGCATCAACAGGTTCAGCTTGTGCATCTGAAGATTTAGAAGCTAACACTGTTATGCTTGCAATCGGTGCAGATAATGAACTTGCTCACACAGGTATAAGACTTTCACTCTCTCGTTTTACAACAGATGCTGAGATTGATTATACGATAGCACACTTTAAAGATGCAGTTGCAAGACTTAGAAATATCTCTAGTTCTTTTGCAAAACAGCAACCAACAGCAGGTGGAGAAGTTCAAGAGTGTGAACTTCATCACCACTAAAATAACTTATAAAATATTAAATAAAAGGAAATAATTATGGCAAAAGCTGACATATTAGGCGATTCTCTTTGGGACGCTTACTCTAACAAAGTTACGACATTAATGAATAACCCTCAACACCAAGGGGAGCTTTTTCAAGGTGAAGTTGAGAAACGTGGCAACAAACTTATTGTTGCTGATTTTGGTGCAGAGTCTTGTGGTGATGCAGTTCGTTTATACTGGGAAATTGACCCGGCAAGTGACACTATTATAAACTCAAAGTTTAAATCTTTTGGTTGTGGTACAGCTATAGCATCCTCAGATGTTATGACTGAACTTTGTATTGGTAAAACAGTACAAGAAGCTGTTAAAATCACAAATATCGATGTTGAACTAGCACTTCGTGATGATCCTGAGACTCCTGCTGTTCCACCTCAAAAAATGCACTGTTCAGTTATGGCTTATGATGTTATCAAAAAAGCTGCTGGACTTTACATGGGTGTTGATGCTGAAAGTTTTGAAGAAGAGATTATCGTATGTGAGTGTGCTCGTGTTTCACTTGGAACTCTTCAAGAGGTTATTCGTCTTAATGATTTAACTACAGTTGAGCAGATCACAGACTATACAAAAGCTGGTGGTTTTTGTAAGTCTTGTATCAAACCAGGTGGTCACGAAGCTCGTGAGTGGTACTTAGTTGACATCTTAGCAGACACTCGTAAAGAGATGGATGAAGAGAAGATGAAAGCTGCTGCTGATGCTGGAGCTTCTGGTGAAGCTAACTTTGAAACTATGACTCTTGTTCAGCAGATTAAAGCTGTTGATGCTATTATCGATGAGAATGTTCGTCAGTTCCTAATCATGGATGGTGGAGATATGGAGATTATTGACATTAAGAAAAATGATGAGTATATCGACATTTACATTCGCTACTTAGGTGCTTGTAATGGTTGTGCTTCATCTGCAACTGGTACACTTTACGCTATTGAGTCTACTCTTAAAGAGAAACTCTCTGGAAATATCCGCGTTTTACCTATCTAACTACCCTTTTGAGACTCTGTATCTGCAGAGTCTTGAGCCCCTTTTTCTAATCTAAAAACTACTAAAACTATTTTACTTATAATTATTATTTTAATAAGATATATCATTAAGATTTGCTAAAATAAAGTTATGAATGAAAAACTCTATGCAAAGATTGTAGATGCTATTGTAGATGATGGCTACATTGTTATAAAAAATGCTTTAGATACTACACTAGTTAAGTCTCTCTTTGATATGACAAAAAATGAAGTGGCGTTTAAAAAAGCTGGAATATCTGCTGCAGGTGACTTACACATAGATGCTAGCAGAAGAAGAGATAAAATCTCTTGGCTAGATGAAGATGGTGGGGCGATGAGTGAGTACTTGGCGTTTACAAATACTTTAAGAGAGACACTAAACAGAGAACTCTATCTTGGCTTATCTTATTATGAAGCACATTTTGCTCTTTATGAGGAGGGTGATTTTTATGAAAAACACCTTGATGCATTTAAGGGAAGTAAAAATCGTGTTGTGACGACAGTCTTATACTTAAATCAAGAGTGGGATGAGTGTAATGGTGGTGAACTAATCGTCTATAATCAAGAAGATGAGAAGATAGCTAAAGTTATACCAAATGCAGGTACTTTAGTTGTTTTTTTAAGTGATAAATTTCCACATGAAGTACTCCCTGCAAAAGTTAAACGCCACTCAATTGCTGGCTGGTTTAGGATTGATAAATGAGATATATATTTTTAATGATGATGAGTATGAGTGCTTTATTAGCAACTCAAACAGAGATAGTGCACTCAAGTGTTTCACTATATGGAGAGAGCAAAGAGTTTCAAAATTCTGTTCAGAAATATGATGGGAAGATTTATGGTGTAGGTGCAGATGTTCATTATGGCTCTTCAGCCTATAAGCTAGCATATGAGATGGGTGATACCAAAACAAAACAGCCTCCACTTAAAGAGAATTTGGAAACACAAAAGCTATTTGCTAGATATGGTTACAAGATTAGTGAAAAGTTTGCCTTAAATGTAAACTACATAAATATACTGCAAGATAACATCGCCATAACAGATGGTGGGGAGAGTTTTGCTCTTGGTATGACATATAAACCAAGTCAAAAGATAGGACTTAACTTTACACAGTTTTATACTCTATATGATGATTTTAATGTAGCCCAAAGTGATTTTAAACTAAATTTTAAATCAAAAATAAATGGTATAGGCTTCAGAGTTACTTCTATAACAAAGTACATTGTAATAGATGAGAAAAATAGTAATACTTTTACAAAAAATGCACAAAACTCTTACTTAACAAGTGGTCTGAAAATTCACGGACACTATAGAACTTGGCATGCAGGTGTTGGTGCTTACTACGGTAAGCGGGCTTTTGCTATCATGAATGATGGTTTTAAAATACAGCATCATGCTATGGAATTTGATAGAACTTATGCCGCGGGAATTGGAAAAGATATAGGTGCTTTTGTACTTCGTTATCAGTACATTTATCAAAGAGCAGAAGAACTCCCTATGAAAAATGAGGGTGTTGAGGTCTCAAACATGAGATTTATCGCAAACTATAAGTTTTAGGAGTATATTTGAGACTAAGTCATATAGAACTTGGAGCAACACTCTTTATACCGGCATCGTTCAGATCTTTAAATGCCATTGTAAATGAGCAGAAATACCCAGAGCTTAAGAGTCTTGTTATCGACTTTGAAGATGGACTTTGCAGTGATGACATACAGAGTGCTACAAAAAATGTAGAGGCTGTTTTACAAAATATAAGAAGTGTAACTCCTCTTCTTTTTATAAGAGCTAGAAGTGTAGAGCAACTCAAAACTATACTAGCGTTTGAAGGTATAACACATATAAGGGGTTTTGTTTTAGCTAAATTTTCACTCTCAAATGCTACTGCTTATCTGAAACTTTTAGAAGATACAAACTATCTTATCATGCCAAGTATAGAAGGTTCTGAACTTTTTGAGCAGAGTAAACTCTTAACCCTTCGTGATATACTGCTAACAAACAAAAAGAAAGTTTTGTTAGTGCGTTTTGGATTAGAAGATATGCTTAGACAACTGAATATATGGCGAGGATGTGCGGAGTCTATTTTTGACTTTGCCTCTACTTCTTATGTTTTAGGTGGATTTATCTCTATTTTTAAGAGTAGTGGTTTTGCCATAAGTGGTGGTGTTTACCCCTGTTTTAAGGACGATGAAGGTTTTAAAAAAGATGTGCAAAGAGACCTAAAAGAGGGACTCTTTTCTAAGACTGTCATCCATCCCTCTCAGATAGCTTTAGCACATAAACATTATGGTGTTACACAAGAGGAGTTAGATAAAGCAAAAGAGATAATTAAACGCCATAGTGAAGCAGTTTTTTCTCATAATGGGACTATGGCAGAAGTCTCAACCATGCTACCTTTTGCAAAAGAGATACTAAGTAGAAAAGAGCTTTATGGAGTTAAAGAGTAAAACATCTTCAAAGCAAACTATAAGTATAATCCTTAAGAGAAAAAATAGAGGATAATCATGCAACTCAAAGGCTTTAACAATCTCAAAAAAGCACTTAGCTTTAGTTTTTATGACTTCGTTATCTCTCCAAGCGAAGAGGAGAAACTCTCTTATGTTGAGTATATAAACACCAACTACTCAGCAGAAAAAATCAGTGAACTTTTACAAAAAATAGTCAAGATTATAGATGCAGAGATTTTAAATGTTTCACTGCAAAACTATGAGCCTTATGGAGCAAGCTCTATGATACTCCTTGGAGACATAAAAGGCTCAGGTGTTGATATGCATCTTGATAAAAGTCACATAACTGCTCACACTTACCCTGACTTTGAGAATGAAAATGGCATACTTAGTTTTCGTGTAGATATAGAACTTTCAACTTGCGGAGAGATAACACCTCTTAGCTCTCTAAACGCCATCTTTGACTTTTTCGATACTGACATAGTGACTATTGATTATGTTGTTCGTGGTTTCACTCGTGATTCAAAGGGTAAGCATATCTATATGGATCATGAACTTAACTCCATCAAAGAGTACATAGATGCAGATATTTTAAAGAGTTACAAAACAAAAGATTTGATTTTACAAAACGATAATATTTGGCAGTTGAAACTTTTACGAACTGATATGAAAGTAGATGAGTACTTCTCTCCTCAAACTGCATTAAATGCCAATGATAAAAACAGATATATTGAGTCCTTAAATGCTGAAATGTTAAGTATATTTAAGGGTTGGAGAAGCTTATGAAAGAGTTCGATAAAAAACATATACTACACCCCTATGCCCCCTCAACACCACTAGCCGATATGGAGCTAGTAAAATCAGCATCTGGTGTTTACTTAGAGCTAGAAGATGGTAGAAAAGTTATAGATGGAATGAGTTCTTGGTGGTCAGTTATTCACGGTTATAATGTTCCTGAGTTAAACGAGGCGGCAACAGCACAACTCTCTAAAATGAGTCATGTGATGTTTGGTGGACTTACTCACGAACCCGCCATAAATCTTGCAAAAACTCTACTCGAGATTACAAACAAAAACTTAGAACATATTTTCTTTAGTGATAGTGGAAGTGTGAGTGTAGAAGTGGCATTGAAGATGGCGTTTCAGTTTTGGAACTCGCAGGGTAACAAAAAGAAGAGTAAGATTTTGGCATTTATCAAGGGGTACCATGGCGATACTTTAGGGGCTATGAGTGTCTGTGACCCAGTGACAGGAATGCACTCGGCATTTGAAGATGTACTTCATAAAAATATCTTTGCAGAAGCACCTATGTGTATGTTTGGGGATGAGTGGGATGAAAAGTACATAGTAGACTTTAAAACTAAGCTCCAAAAAAATCACGAACAGATAGCTGCCGTCATTTTAGAGCCTATAGTTCAAGGAGCAGGAGGAATGCGCATCTACTCACCTTCTCTTTTAAAGAGAGTAGAAGAGTTATGTAGAGAGTACGATGTTCTTCTCATACTTGATGAGATAGCAACAGGGTTTGGGAGAACAGGGAAACTTTTCGCATACGAGCATGCAGATATAAAACCAGACATACTCTGTGTAGGAAAAGCACTCACTGGTGGTTATATGTCACTAGCTGCAACACTTACAAGTAAAAAGGTGATGCAAGGTGTAGAAGAGGGTGGCAATGTACTTATGCATGGACCAACTTTTATGGCAAACCCTCTTGCTTGTGCAGTTGCAAACGCCAGTTTAGAACTTCTTCTAAACTCACCTTGGCAGAAAAATATAGCAACTATTGAGACTCAGTTAAATGAAGAGCTAAGAGAATGTGAGAGTTTAGAGATAGTCAAAGAGGTTCGTGTTCTCGGGGCTATTGGGGTTGTTGAACTTTACGAAGAAGTAGACTTGGCTTTTCTCACACCTGCATTTATAAAGCATGGCGTTTGGGTAAGACCATTTTTAAACCTAGTCTACATCATGCCACCATTTGTGATAAGTAAAGAAGAACTAAAACATCTAACATCAGCAATATATGATGTTATACAAGAGTTTCAATCATACAAAAAGATAGAGGGAAAAGAAAAATGATAAACTACAGACAAAATGCAAATATCTCAGATAGTGTTGAACGCCGTATAGAGAACATCATAGCAAAAGGAAAGACACCTTTTCAGGAATATCTCTTTTTTGAGTCTAAGATGCATGGCGTTTGTATTAGTCTTGATGGTGACATTCAGTCTTGTGAATCAGATGAACATATGTACCATGAAGCTCTTGTTCATCCTGCGATGCTTGCACACTCTAACCCTAAAACTGTTCTCATAATGGGTGGTGGAGAAGGAGCTACTGCTCGTGAGGTTCTCGCTCATAAATCTGTAGAGAAAGTTGTGATGGTTGACATAGATGAGGAGTTTGTAGAGCTGTGTAAAACTCACATAAGCTCTTGGGGAGAGTCGGCGTTTAGTGATAAGAGATTAGAAGTTCTCTATATGGACATAAATGAGTATTTAGCGACTTGTAGTGAGAAGTTTGACATCGTTATAGGTGATCTTATAGATGTAGATGACTGGGACTCTCCCGCTGCTTTTCTTTATGGTGAAGGGCTTTACAAAACCATAAAACCACTTTTAAATCCCAACGCCATCATAGCTACACAAGGTGGAGCACTTGATACTCAAGAGTCTACAAACCATAAACACATACGAGAGATGATGGGTCGTGTTTTTGGAGATGTTCGTAGTTATGGTGTCATAGTTCCCTCTTTTTACCACTTATGGGGTTATGTAATTGCTAGTGATGATTTGAGTGTCATCGATACAAACTTAAGAGAGAAGTTTACTCAAAGTGCTGAGAATTTAGAGTTAGTTGGTTTAGGTGTTGATGCCCTTGTATCGGCATTTACTCTGCCTCTTCAGATAAAAAAGAATATTGGCGTTTAGATGCGCTATCAACTCCTTCCAAACGCCAATGATAAAACAGCCGATATACTTATACTCCCCTTTGCCTATGAAGATACAGTAAGCTCAAAAGTCGGGACAAAAGATGCACCAAAAGGTATACTTGAGGCAACTGCTCAGATAGAGTACTATGAAGAGGATTTAGAGTGGTCGCCTATGAAGTATATGTCAGTTTGTGTTCTAGATGAAATAAGCAAGTATAAAGAAGTAACACCTCTTCTTGACTCACTTACACAAACAACTAACAAACTTCTAGTAACGTTAGGAGGGGAGCACTCTATCACTCCTATGCTAACTCAAAAGCTACTCAAACAAAACTCGACTATAGTTTTTTTAGATGCACATGCAGATTTGAGAGTCTCCTATAAGGGAGAAGTTTACTCTCATGCAACCCCTGCACATCATCTGCTTGAGCAAGGACATAAGATTGTGATGGCTGGTGTTCGTTCTCTCTTTGAGGCAGAAGCAATTAGAGTTAAAGAGGATGAAAATATCACTTTTTTCTCAGACAGAAGCTTACAAAAAAGAGAGATAAAAGAGCAGTTTTTACAAACTCTGAAAGATTTAGAGGGTGATGTCTATCTAAGTATAGATATGGATGTTTTTAACCCTTCATCTGTTCCAAGTGTAGGAACTCCACAACCCGGAGGCATGGACTGGTATGATGCAACCAATATACTTGAAGCACTTTTTACAAATGAAAACATCACTATAAAAGGTGTAGATATGGTCGAACTCATCCCCGAAGAGTCCGAAGTATCACAAACATTTGCAGCCAAACTCCTGCAAAAAATCATCTCCTACTGGGGAAAAAGCCAAGAGTTTGACAAACGCCAGATGCAAGGTTCTCAGATGCAAGTAGCGTTTGAGTAAAGTAGCATCATTTATTCTTTAGTAAAATATCCTTGGCCTGATGCTGGAATATCACTTAATCGTATGGCTCCAGTATATTCATCATAGTGAATAATTTGACAATTTTGAGGATCATCAATTTTATCGGATGTTATGTAGACTATAAAACTGGTATTTCCAAAACTAACTTCACCCCAGGCTGCTATATCTTGATCTATTGGACTAAGATCAAATCCTGAAAGGAAATCTACATGTCCTGTTCCATCGGCATCTAGCCTTATATTTTGAGAACCTTTATAATCTTTATATAAACCAATAAATTTATCTGTTACAGAAAAGTTATATCTTCCACCTTGTATAGGATTACTACATTGATTTATCACATTTTGAGGATTAGTAGTAGTTGTAGGAAAACTATCTACATCATCACAATAGCTACAGCTATCTTTAGGACTACTACTATCTAATGTAAATTCTTTGTATCCATCTAAAATACCACAAACAGTTTTCATATTATTTTGCATAGCAGGAATTTTAGCGGGATAAAGAGGACCATATTTTTTGATAGAACAATCATAAAAGTAAGCCATTTGACATTGACCGATAACTTGTGGGTCTAAAACAACAGGGTTTGTATAGTTGGCAACACTACATGAATCAGGGTTAGTATCTGTAGTTGTGTCATATGCATTCTTAATTTGAGTCTGTTTAGTTTGAGTATATGCTTTTGATATAAGAAGCATTCTTGCATATATTTGAGTTAAGCTATTTACAAAGGATAGAGCAGAAGATCCTGCTTGGTTTAGGTACTTGTTTATTTCCATCTGATCAGCATCATCAGGATTCATTGAAAATGTTGTTAATGGAATCCTTCCATAGTTTGCTAAATTATCAAAGTATTTATACACATCACCTTTTGTAAGTGCCTTTATCTCTTCTATAATTATATTCACATCTGCAACACTACTTCCAACTCTAATTGCAGTATCTAGTTGAATATTTTTTTGCTTTAATGTTTCAAGGAGTGTTGTTAATTTAGCTTTATTTGTAAGAAGATCCTCTATCTTAGTCTGGTACTGAGGAGTTATATCAACATCTGCTAGTTCTGATTCTGCTAATGTTATTTTACTACTAAGAGTAGCTAAGCTGTTTGTTAAAGAATCTGTTTCCGTGTTAGTCTTCCACCCAAAAGTTGTTCCGGGATTTATCTGGCGTTCAAGTAAACCAAGATAAGCATCAAGACTTAATTCTAAGTCATCGCTGGATTCTTCTTGATATAATGATTTTGTAGAGTCAACATGTGCTTTTGCATCAACAAGAGAGACTGTTCGTCCTGTAAATGATGGTATTTTAATTTTTAATAGAGCTATTAAGTCATCAATCTCAGCATCAGTTTGAGGAAGTGATGTTTTTCCTGCTTCAGTTAGGACTTCCCCAACTTCTTTCAATATCTCAATACCATTCCCTGAAATACCATCTTGATCCATAGACTGTAGAAATCTACCCACATAAACATTATCTTCATATATTTTGACATTGGGCTTTAAGTCTTTAGCATCAGTTTCCCGTAAAATTATTCCATTGTATGAAAAGGTACAGCTAACATTATTTGTAAAATAGAATGTACCTTCTTTATCTGTTGTTCCTTCTTTACTATCGCATTTGTAAGAAATACCAGCAACTGCAGAATCTAAATAGTAACCCTTGTTAAAACTTTCTAATGGCACACTTGCACCACCAGAATCTCCCCCTCCACAGCCAGATACACCTAAGCCAAAAGCTGTAAAAATAGAGAGCAATAACGAACTTTTTAAATAACTACTCATTTCATATCCTTTATGTGACTAAATATATGTTTATAAAAAATTATATCCAAATGGTGTCACCGTTCACGTCACATTTGTTGTAAAGTAAGAATTTTATATAATATTAAAAATTTAAACTAAAGAGAGCGATAGTGAAGTATTTTTACCCTAAACTACACACATTACATAAACCAAGTATAGACCTCTCTGACGGACTCCCAGGCTATAAACACTTAGAAGTAGCCTCTCGTGTTGATGGGATTTTAAAAGGTCTTCTCTGTGCTTATAAAGCTGAAGTTATTTATGTTGAAGAGTTTGGTGATGCTGAGGTTCGTGCTATTCACGATGATGATTATGTAGATTTTCTACTTGCTATTTCAAAGACAATAGAGGGTGAGGAGGAGTATATACCTCCTGTCTTTCGTAAAGATTTATCTTCAGCACCTCTCTACTTTCGTGGGGGAATGTACTCCACAGAGATAGGGACACCCATAGGAAAAGAGAGTGTAAAAGCAGCTTTGAACTCAGCTCAAACAACACTAAACGCCACTTCATATATGATAGAAAAGAGTAAGAGTACCTTTGTTTTAACTCGTCCACCCGGACATCATGCAGGTAAACGCCGTTATGGTGGTTACTGCTTTTTTAACAATGCATACTTAGCAGCACAAAAGTTTGTGAATGCTGGGAAAAAAGTGGCTGTTTTAGACATAGACTACCACATAGGTGATGGAAGTATAGAGTTTGCAACGAAGGATATGCCCTACTATTCACTCAACTCAAATACTCACAGAAACTACCCATACTTAGAAGCCGACTTTAAAAATGAGAATGAAAATGTTACTTTAGTAGAGTTTACTACAGGTATATCGGGAGAGAGATATGTTGAGTATGTTAAAGAGCTTATCTCAAACGCCATTGATGAGAGTGTGGATGTAGTAGTTTTATCATTAGGGTTTGACACATTGGGTACTGACTACTGTCAAGATGAGTACATTTATGTAAAACCGCAAGATTTTAGAACTATTGGTAATCTCTTTGGGAAGCTAAAACAAAATGTAATGATTCTCTTAGAGGGTGGTTATGATGCACAAAACTTAGAGCTCTGTGCAGATGAGTTTATGTCTGGTTTTATGCAGATACAAACGAGTTAAGATGCTAAAGTTTTTAGAGATTACACCTATAAGTCAAGATGCCTTAGAGAAGATGGGTTTCTCTTGGCATGTAGATGGAGATGGTGAGTACATTGTGCGAGACAAGTTTGTAGTTATCTCTAGCCAAGAAGCAGAAGCTTATGCAAATGCCACCAATGAGCTCTACAGTATGTATAAGAGTGGAGCTGAGTATGTCATAAAAAATGAACTTTTTGATGCTCTTGATATACCACCTTCCCTTGTTGAGCAGATAAAATTTAGCTGGGAAAATGAGAGAGAAAATCATCTCTATGGTCGTTTTGATCTGAGTGGTGGCATAGATGCTAAACCCATAAAACTTATAGAGTTTAATGCAGACACACCGACTCTTCTTTTAGAAACAGCCGTTATACAGT
>Ga0256826_1000385_pt1 | contig 26723 bp, 27 predicted proteins | sample CV79metaG_FD_185975 | JGI IMG/M metagenome (GOLD analysis project Ga0256826, IMG submission 185975) | Hydrothermal vent microbial communities from East Pacific Rise, Pacific Ocean - CV79 | ecosystem: Environmental > Aquatic > Marine > Hydrothermal vents | place: Pacific Ocean: East Pacific Rise...
ATTGATATACTGCTCATTATTATTGTTTTATATTATACATTCTATTAGCGTGTTTATTTGTTCTAATTTTACTCAATAAATGCTGTAATTTAGGGGATTAGTGGGTCACGGAAGGTGGGGGAGAGCCGAAAAAACTTCAAGATGAATTTGAGCTGTAATTCGATTAGAGAGTGAACCGTGGTCATCTATAATGTGGTCAATTATCCAAGAGGTTGCAGAGCCACAAACAAGCAAAAAAATATCATCCCGTTTAGAGGTGAAATCGTTCCAAAAAAGAGACAAAGCCCCCTTAAAACCATTATCTTTCATCTCTGATAACCAAAGAAGTTCATCTATAAATATTGAAATCTTCCCTTTTCGTTTTTGACTTATTACCTCTATCTATCGTTGTAATATCCAAAAAGCTTGACTCCAAGATTTAAACTTCTCCCCTTTTGCCCCAAATGCCAAAGAGAGTTTGTTTGAAAAATTTTCAAGATGAAATTTGAGCTTTACATCATAAGCCCCTGTAACAGAGAAAGTAATAATCTCTTTTTGAGCCAAAAAATGGTTAATAAGTTCTGTCTTTCCTATTCGTCGTCGCCCATAGACAGTTGAATCTAATCGCAAAAATCACAATAAAATATATAAATTTACATAAAAAATAAGCTTTTTAATATAAAAACAATAAAAAACATCCTATAATTCTCTTGTTTAAAAGAAAGAGTTTTTAAAAATATCCTCAACATAAGTAGCGAAATCCAAGCACTTATAGGAATGCTCTTAAAATGAACAAAAAAATTTAATAAGGTAGCTTAGACCTTAATCTTTGTGATTTTGGCGATTTTAACTAAGAGCTACAAAAGAGGAGTAAGGTTTAGAATACTCCTCCTCTAAAATAATTAGTTCCTCTTCTCTTCCTATGAACTTCATGCAATTCCTTTTGGATAGTTAATTGTTATTATATCCAAAATTATCAACTATATTATTTTTTACAATTAGATAATTGATATTTTTATATATTTACTCAACTATCTATTTAAAAACTAAGCCAAGCGTAGAAATAAAATCTTAATCCTTTTTCTCCTCCCCTAAAAAAGTAAAAATCCCCTCTTTTTCTAAAGGATTTATCATCTCATTAACAGCATCTGCATCATAACCAAGCTCTTTTAGTCGCTCTAAAACAGGTGGATGAGTATAGTAGAAAAAGATAACTAAAGGGTGTGATTTAGGAAAGGCTTTGTTCTCTCGAATTAGTTTAATCAAGGCAGAGACCAAGTTCTCTTTTCCTCCTAGTTCACTTCCAAACTCATCGGCTGCGTACTCATTATGACGACTTACAGCAGACATAATTGGGGTAAAGACAAAAGAGATAAGAGGTAAAAGCATCATCATCATGGCTATCTCTATCCCTGCATTTGGCTCTACCTTCATTGCAAAAAATAGACTCTCGGGAAGATTTCCAAGAAGAAAGAAAGAGAAGAACAAAAGCAAGCCCATCATTCCAATATTTTTCCAAATATCTCCGTGGCTAAAGTGTCCTAGTTCATGACCAAGAACGGCTAAGAGTTCTTTATTGGTTAATTTTTCAACCAAAGTATCAAAAAGAACAACACGTTTTGATTTACCAAGACCACCAAAATAAGCATTTAAACGACTATCACGTTTTGAAGCATCAAGTACAAAAACACCATCGCTCTTTAAGCCTACACCTTGCATCATTGTTTCAATAGAGTCTCGTAACTCTCCCTCTTCTAAAGGAGTAAATTTATTAAAAATAGGAGCAATAATTGTTGGATAAATAATATTTACCAAAAGTGCAATAGAAAATAGAAGAGCAAATCCCCATATCCACCAACTTTCAATATTTATTACAATCCAAGAAAGAAGATAAAAAATTGCTCCACCAAAAACAATAAAAAGTGCTGTTGATTTTAATTGGTCAAGAAGATACATTTTTACGGTTATTTTTGTAAAACCATACTCTTTATCTATTTTAAATGTTTGATAAAGCTCAAAAGGCAGTCCAATAATAAAACCAATGATTATAAATCCAAAAAGAAAGATTACAGCATCAAGAAGCGAACTGTCTGTAGCAAGAACCGAAGTCAGCCAAGCAAAACCACCAAGAATCCACCATACAAAGACTCCATAATCAACCAATGTTGAAAGAATGCCTAAGCGTTCTTTTTTAATGGCATACTCTCCTGCCACTTGGTACTTCTCTTGACTCATAAGAATTGCTTCGCCACTCTTTTGGGTGGCTATATATCCTATCTGCATAACCGATATATAAATTTTTATTAGGGTATAAACGGTAAAGAGTACCATTATGATTTCTAACATTTTTGACCTTTTAGATGAAATAGAGAGAAATATATCTAAAAAGTCTTAAGAGTATCTATTTATTTCTCTATCTTATTTACTTTTATGTAAATAGAAAGTCCTATCATCAGTGCAGTAACCCCAAAAATAAGATAAACAGCAGAGGCAAGTTTTTCAGGTTGAGTAATAGCAAATTTAAAGACCAACATCAGTGCCTCGATAGAGAGTGCAATAATAATAGACCCCAAAAAACGTATCATCGTTTGATGTCCATCTCCTGCACCATCATGTTTCTCTTTTCCTAATACCTCCTCTTCAAATATGGCTTTGACCAAGTCAAATATGGCTAAAGAGAGCGTTAGCAAAATGGTAGCTTTAAACATCTCATTAATATCTATTGATTTAATATCTAAACCCAAGCCTAAAAAGCTACCTATTCCTTTAACAAACAGAAGCAATGCAACCAAGGCTAAGGCTACTGAAAAAGAGGCATAAACCATTCTTGAAAACTTACCAAATAAAGAATCAATAGAACTTGGAAGTATCATTTTTAGAATATTTTTAAGTTGTATATCCACACAGATAATAAAAAGTAAGTTGTTCGCTTCATCGTAAATAGGAAAAGAAGAGGTAACCACCATATTGTTACTCTCTAAAGAGGGATAGGGGTCGGTTAATACACAACGATGCTCTTCAAAAGTACGATAATAATAGGCTCTATCACTTCTATCATACCCTTTTCGTTTACCATTTAGCTCACTATTTTTAGAAATATTATTTATAATCTGAATACCATTGGTATCAATGGCATAAAGTACTTCTGCTTGTGGTAAAGATTTTTGTAAACTTTTTAACTGCTTCTCTAAATTTTCTTTAGCATTCTCATGTAAATTTAAACTAGCAATATTTCGACTCATAATATAACATAAATAAGCTCGTGCTTTTGTTCGTATGGATGCGTATTCTTGAATTTCTTGGATAACCATGTTTATATTCCTATTTTTATATGTAGGTTCGATTTTATCGAACAGAGATTAAGGCTTAAGGCTATAACTGTTTTCTGATTGTTCTATTAAAAGAAAGGAGGTAACTGCATTCACTCCACCGTTCAGAGGTGGAGCAAGGAAATATGCCTAGAAGTTGTATAAAATTAAAGTTGAGGTCCAGCAGTTGAATAATCAAACTCTGAACCATTATCATTATAACGTTCAAAGTTCTTAATAAACTCTCCTGCAAGATTTTTAAGTGTCTCATTCATTTTTGACTCATCTTCCCATGTACTTTTAGGATTTAAGATTGAATTACCTACAATACCTTCTAGTGTTTTTGGGAAATGAAGATTAAATATAGGAAGCGTATCGAACTCAGCATCGTTAATTGAACCATTAAGGATTCCATTGATACACGCTCGTGTATCTTTAATACTCATTCGTTTTCCTGCACCATTAAGACCTGTATTAACCAAATAAACATTTACATTATGCTCATCAATTTTTTCGCCCAATAGTTTTGCATATGCTGTTGGATGTAGAGGTAAAAATGCCTCTCCAAAACATGCTGAAAATGTTGTTACAGGTTCAGTAATTCCTCTCTCTGTTCCTGCTACCTTAGCTGTGTACCCACTTAGGAAATAGTACATTGCTTGTTCTTTACTCAGTTTTGAAACAGGAGGCAACACACCAAAGGCATCGTAAGATAAAAAGACGATATTGGTTGGGTGTCCTGCTTGTAAATTTTCTTTATGATTTACAATATGTTCTATAGGGTAAGAGACTCGTGTATTTTGTGTTTTTGAAACATCATCATAATCTACATTACCGACTTCATCGAAAACAACATTTTCTAAAAGAGCATCTTTTCGAATCGCTGCAAAAATTTCTGGTTCTGATTTTTCATCAAGGTTAATTACTTTTGCATAACATCCACCCTCGAAGTTAAAGACACCATGACTGTCCCAACCATGCTCATCATCACCAATTAATGCTCTATGTGGATCTGTAGAGAGGGTTGTTTTTCCTGTTCCTGAAAGACCAAAGAACAGAGCTACATCGCCCTCTTCTCCAACATTTGCAGAACAGTGCATAGAGAGTTTACCCTCTAGTGGTAACCAATAGTTCATCATTGAAAAAATCCCTTTTTTCATCTCTCCACCGTACCATGTTCCACCAATAATAGAGATATTATCTTCTACATTAAAACATACATAAACATCCGAATTTAAGCCCATCGCTTCATAATTTTTATTGACTGTTTTACACGCATTATAAACAACAAAATCAGGTTCAAAAGTCTCTAACTCTTCTGCTGTAGGACGAATAAACATATTTTTAACAAAGTGAGCTTGCCATGCAACTTGAGAGATAAATCGAACAGAACGTTTGCTCTCATCACTTGCACCTGCATAGACATCCATTACATAAATATCTGAATTAGAGAGTTGAGCTTTTGTTAAATCATAAAGAGTGTCAAATTTCTCTTTATCAATTTTCTTATTAACTTTACCCCAAGAGATATTCTGATTTGATGGTGCTTGGTCTACAAAATATTTGTCTTTAGGACTTCTACCTGTAAATATACCTGTATCACACATTGCCGTTCCAGTAGATGAGATTTTACACTCACTCTTATTAACCTCATGTGCTTGAAGTTCATCATAACTTAGGTTGTAGTAAACTTTTCCAATATTTTCTAATCCTAGTTTATCCAGACCATTTGGTGTACGGGTGCTCATCTTGTGTACCTTTTTGTTTATATATGTTTTATTTTGCTATTTTTCAATGATTAAGACTGCATAAGCATCTATAGCAAATAAAAGGAGACGACCTCTGTCTCATTTTATTTACCATATGAACGAATAACCAATTTTTAAAACTCTTCTATCCAATAAAGTATAATTTCGCAAAATTATACTATTGAATAGATATTAATAAACTTACTTATAATTTTAATTTAAAGTAATATTTTAAGAAGTTACTTTTTGTACTGCTTTCTACTTAAAGATAGAAAGCAATACACCAGCAGCAACAGCTGAACCAATAACACCTGCAACGTTTGGACCCATTGCGTGCATAAGCAATACATTTCCAGGTTTCTCTTCTGAACCAACTTTAGATACAACCCTTGCCGACATTGGAACAGCAGAAACCCCTGCTGCACCAATAAGTGGGTTAATCGGCTCTTTAGAGAACTTGTTCATAAGTTTTGCCATAAGTACACCCATTGCTGTACCTGCCGAGAATGCCAAAAGACCAATAATCATAATTCCCATTGTCTCTAAAACCAAGAACTTATCTGCTGCCAGTTTTGAACCAACACCAAGACCTAAGAAAATAGTAATAACGTTAATTAACGAATTCTGCATCGTATCAGATAATCGATCAACAACTCCAGACTCTTTTGCAAAGTTACCAAAGGCAAATGCACCAATTAGTGGAGAAGATTCAGGTAAAAGTAAAAGTGTCAACATAAGTACAACAATAGGAAAAATCAATTTCTCTAATCTATGAACTCGTCTTGTTGTTTTCATTACAATTTGACGTTCAGCTTTTGTTGTCAACGCTCTCATTATTGGAGGCTGAATAACAGGTACTAACGCCATATATGAGTAGGCAGCAACAGCAATCACACCCAACATTTCAGGTGCTAATCTGTTTGCAATAAAGATTGATGTTGGACCATCAGCCCCACCAATAATTGAAATCGCTGAAGCAGTTTGAATATCAAATCCAATCATTACAGCTCCAACCAATGAACCAAAGATACCAAATTGAGCAGCTCCACCCAACATTGCTGTTTTAGGATTTGCTAACAGTGGTGCAAAATCGGTCATTGCACCAACACCCATAAAGATTAGCAGAGGAAAGAACTCATTGGCAATACCCATATTATAAATAATTCCAAGCATACCATGAGCTCCACCCATTCCAGCAAGAGGAATATTGGCCAGTAGTCCACCAAATGCAATTGGAATTAACAGTAGAGGTTCAAAGTTCTTAGCAATCGCTAAATAGAAGAGTATAAAGACGATTATAATCATAATAATACGTCCTAAAGAGGACTCAAACCACGTCATCTCTCGCTCAAATTTATGACCTCTAGGGTCAGAAGTTGTCTCTCCATCATTAACATCAACAATGGCACTAATACCTGTAGTTGACCACCAACTACCTGCCAATTCAGAAATACTTTTAGGAGTATATTTATGCTCCGTTGTCTCCTGCTCTACAGGAGCTGATGCTTCATGCTCTGTTGCTTGAACCATAGAGGTTAAAGCAAAAAGAGCAAAAAACAGTGAGATTATTAATTGTTTTAATTTCATGGATTACTCCATTGTTGCAAGAAGCTGTCCATCGACTACAGCGTCATTTGTATTAACATCAATAGATTTAATTACACCAGCTTTTTCAGCAACAATATCAATCTCCATCTTCATCGCTTCAAGAATCATAATCTGCTCACCTTCATTCACTGAATCACCTACTGATTTTACGATTTTCCAAACGTTACCTGGTGTTTGAGAGTTAATCTCAATTGAACCTTTTCCTCCTGTTGCTACGGGTGCAGGTGTTGCTGTAACTGGTGCTGATGTTGGTGCAACTGTAATCTCTGCATCCCCCTCTGCTACTTGAACACTATAACTCTTACCATCTACTACTACTGTATAACTTCCACTCATCTCTTCTCCTCCACTTGATTGATTATTTTCTTTACCTTTTCTTACCATTAAGGGACCTTCTCCCTTTAAAAACGCGATACCTTTTTGGTCACAAGATGCTGCAATAAAGATATTCTCTTCTGTTGTAGGCAACTCTTCATCTTCTAATACTTTTGTCCAATAAGCAATAGATTTAGTAACCTCTCTATCTGCATGGTCTAATGGGTTTTCTGTTGTTGGCTCTAATTTTAACTTCTCTGATGCTAATTTAATAATCTCTGCATCTGGCTCAACTGGTGTCTTACCAAAGTACCCAAGAACCATACGACCATAACCTGGTGCAATTTGCTTCCATTTACCAAACATAACGTTTGCATACGCTTGTTGCCAATAGAATTGACTCACTGGTGTTACAGAAGTACCGTAACCACCACGCTCAACAACCTCTTTCATCTCTGCAATTACTTCGTCGAATTTCTCTAAGTTACCAGAGTCTCTCATCATTTGAGTATTTGCTGTCAATGCACCACCTGGCATTGGAGAGAATGGAATCAATGGAGATACCTGAGTCGCTTCTGGTGGAATCATGTATTCAGCCAAACACTCTTTTAATCTCTCTTCGTATTTAAGAACTTTATCAAGTTGTAAATCTCCAAGATTATAGTCTGTACCTTTAGTTGCATGAAGCATCGTAAGAATATCTGGTTGACTTGTTCCACCACTTACAGGGCTTGCAGCCATATCAATACCGTTTGCACCTGCTTCTAACGCTGCTAAATAGGAAGCAACTGAAACACCTGCTGTCTCATGAGTATGAAGTCTTAAGTGAACCTCTTCTCCAAGAAGATTTCTAGCCATTGCAATGGTCTCATAGACTTTTCTAGGATTTGCTGTTCCTGATGCATCTTTGAAACATACAGAATCAAAATCAACACCAGAGTCCAGAATATTTCTTAGAGTTTTTTCATAAAATGCTACATCGTGAGCACCTTTACATCCTGGAGGTAAATCCATCATAGTAACCACTACTTCATGGTTAAGACCATGACGCTTGATACACTCTGCTGAGTATGCCAAGTTATTTACATCGTTCAACGCATCAAAGTTTCTAATGGTTGTTGTACCATGTTTTTTAAACATTTTAGCATGCAAATCAATAAGCTCTCGGCTTCCTGTATCAAGCATAACCGTATTAATACCACGAGAAAGAGTTTGTAAATTTGCTTCAGGTCCTACAATCTCTCTAAATTTATCCATCATATCAAACGCATTCTCTTGTAAGTAGAAGAAAAGACTCTGAAATCTAGCCCCTCCACCAAATTCAAAGTGATTAATACCTGCATTTTTTGCAGCTTCTACTGCGGGGAAAAAATCCTCCATAAGGACACGACCACCAAAAACAGATTGAAATCCATCTCTAAACGTTGTGTCCATCACATCAATATATTTTTTTGCCATCTTATACCTTCGTTGTTATGATTTATTGTTACGAAATTCTGTTACAGCAGCGATAATTGCAGCCACTCTACGATTCTCATCTTCTGTATCAACTGCTGGGGTAGCAGGTGCTTTAGTTGGAGTATTTTCGGGAAAATACTTCGCAATAAGTTTAGCTTGAAGTTCAACTACTTTTACTAGAATAAAGAGAAATAAGAATACAACTCCCATTCCCAATACCATGAACTTCAATGCTTCCATTACATAATTGACTTCAGCCATTCAAAAACCTTCTGTACTAAATTTATGCAATATTCTAACGATTTATAGTTAAAAAAGCTTAATTTATCGCTTCTTTCGCTTTCGATTATTTTGGCGTGCTACTTTTTGTTCATCCTCATAGCTCTCTAACATAGAGTTTACGGTATCTAGGTCATATCCTATCTGATTTTTAGAGCTTTCTTTTTGTTGAAGTAACAGAGAAACCACACGCTCAACAAACTCGTGATAATCCATATCTTCCATACTATCAATAAAATATACAGCATCATCGTTAATAGTGACATCTCGAACTATTTTTTCTAATGAAGTAAAATCAATCTCTACCTCATCAGAAGTTGATTCCAAGTCAATTATCGCCAGTTTCATCTCTGCTCCAACCTCTTTTTGAATACGTTGAAGCTCTCTAAACTCTTCGGTAGAAACCAACGTAATTGCTTTACCTTTTTTGCCTGCACGACCTGTTCGACCTATTCTATGAACATAGGATTGAGGGTCAAACGGAATATGAAAGTTAAAAACATGAGTCACATTTTTAACGTCTAATCCTCTAGCTGCAACATCGGTAGCCACCATAATTTTGGTTTCTCCTCGACGATAAGCCTTTACAATGGCTTCTCTATCGCTCTGCTCTAAATCGCCATGCAATCCAGCAGCATTAAATCCCATCGCCTGAAGATGCTCTGTTAATCGGTCTACTTCTCTTTTCATACGACAAAAAACAATAGACTTATTGGTTTTTTCTGTCTCTAAAAGCTTAATAATTGCTTCATCTCTTTGAGATTCTTTGATAACATAATAGAACTGTTCAATTACATTATTTACTGTACCTTCATTTGCAGCCAGCACAGATATAAACTGAGGCGAAGTCAAAATATCATTTGCCAACTCTTTGATAGGCTCAGGCATGGTTGCTGAAAAAAGTAGAGTTTGTCTGTTTTGAGGAATGTATTCAAAAATCTCTTTAATCTCTTCTAAAAATCCCATGTCCAGCATCTCATCGGCTTCATCTAACACTACTATTTCAGGATTAAAAGAGTCTATTTTTCCTTTTTTGTAAAGGTCTTTTAGTCGCCCAGGGGTTGCAACAACTACTTGAACACCTTTATTAATCAGTGCTATCTGTCGTCCATACCCTACACCACCGTAAACAGTAATAGTTCGGATACCACAAAAACGCCCCAAGTGATAAAGTTCATCACTCACTTGCGTTGCCAATTCACGAGTTGGGGTAATAACCAATGCTCTCTCGATCTCTTTATTGGCTATTTTATTCAACAGAGGCAAACCAAACGCTGCTGTTTTACCTGTTCCTGTGTGGGCTTGCCCCACTAAATCTTCGCCATTAGCAATAATAGGAATCGCTGTCTCTTGAATAGGACTTGGTTCTCTGAACCCTGCTATTTTAACCCCCTTTAAGAGGTCTTTATGAAAATTAAATTCATTAAATGTCAATTTTTTTACCTTGCAAATTTAGCAAGAGTAAACAGGTTCGTCTACTCCTACACTATCATCAATAGAATAATTCCAAAAATTATTCTATAAATACCAAATGCAACAAAAGTAAATCGTTGCAAAAAAACAATAAAAAGCTTTATGGTCATATATGCCACTATAAAGGCAACCACAAAACCAACTGCAAACGCAGTTAAGTCAGCACCAAGAAACTCATCGTAATGCTTTAACAAATCATAGCCACTAACAGCCATCATAACAGGTATAGCTAATAAAAAAGAGAACTCTGTTGACGCTTTTCTACTTACACCAGAGAGCATTCCTGCAATAATTGTTGAACCTGCTCTGGATGTACCTGGAACCAGTGAGAGTATTTGTCCAAAACCAATACTCATTGCCTGAAACCATGTAATCTCTTCAATATCTTGGCTCTTTTTCTCTTTGTCTTTATGAAAATATTCAACAACTATAAAAACAATCCCACCAATAATAAACATCCATGCAACAGTTTGGGTCACAAAAATCTCTTTTACCCAATCTTTAAGAAGAAAACCGACAACAGCAAGTGGTAAAAATGCCATAATAATTTTTTGCCAAAGGTCAATCTCTTTTAAAGAAATTTTATCTCTATACAGAAGCATCACAGCTAAAATCGCTGCAAATTGTATAATCACTTCATAAGCCTTTACAACAGCACTCTGCTCTATCCCCAAAAATTCACTTGCTACAATCATATGACCTGTAGAGGAAATAGGCAAAAACTCTGTAAAACCTTCTATAATTCCTATTATAATTGCTTGAAAAATATCCATGCACTTTTATCCTATATTAATTTAATTTAATTTATTCTATTTTTATAACTATTTAATCTAAAAAGAGGCTCGGTGTTACCGACCCTACACAAATTTTAAAATTTCTCTTAAATCTTTTACATCCACACAATGAGTTGCTTCTTTTTTTAAAATAGGTTTTCCACAAAAGGCTACACGTGTATCAGCATGGGCAAACATGCTTAAATCATTTGCACCATCTCCTACCACCAAGGTATCTTCTCGACCTACTCCAAAAAGGTTTTGCAAGCGAACAATCATGTCTCCTTTGGCATCAGAATACATCATTTCCCCACCAACAGCACCTGTTAATATTCCATTTTCAGCATGTAAAAAATTAGAAAAATCTGCATCTATCCCTAGCTTTTCACAAGCTAGTTTTGTTGCATCTCGAAAGCCACCCGAAAAACAAATTACAGTGTAGCCACGTTCTTTAAGCCCTGCTACTACCTCTTCTGCTCCATTCATCATTGGAAGAGCTTTACAAATCTCTTCTATCTTCGAGTGAGGTAAGCCTTTAAGCAATGCCACACGCTCAACCAATGAAGCATAAAAATCCAACTCTCCTGCCATTGCTCGTTCAGTAATGGCGACAACCTGCTCTTTAAAACCCAACTCTTCTGCAAAAAAATCTATCGTTTCGCCATCCATTAGAGTTGAATCAAAATCAAATACAGCTAATTTCATCTATCTAAAAACCTTTATGTTATTTTTTGATTGAATTATAGCTTAATAATCTCCTAATTTCCCGTTTTAGTTTTGTATCTATTGACTCATAAAGCAGTTTTTCTTTAAAAAGTGGCACACAATAGCTGTATGTTCCTCTGTCTTTTGTAAAGAAATAACCTATAACCAAACGCTCTAAACTCTTATCTATTTTATTTTCATCTATCTCTAAACCTCTGTTTTCCAAAAGTTCAATCACATCTTCAAGTCTAAATTTTTCAAGTTTTAGGGTCAAATAGAGTATAGCTCTATCCAAGGTATTCTCTTCTTCATCATCATGGCTAATTTTTTCCCACCCTTTTAGATAATCTTCTAGGCTAGAGAAGCATAGAACATGCTCTATATTTTCTTGCGTTACAAGCGAATCTTTTACAATTTTCAAAGCCTCATGACACGTAATTGCAATAAAATTGGCACGATTTCCACAACACTCTATCAGTAATTTAACCATCTCTCTATTTTCATAGTGTATACCAATTCTCTCCATTGGTTCTATCATCAATTTTTCACACGCTTCATCTTCTAAACCACCCAACTTAATAAGCTCTCCAAAGTTTTTAAGGGGTGCATGATAGTCGCTTCTTACATTTTGCTAAAGAGTCCAAAATCCTGTAATAACAAACGTTGCTTTGCCATCTTGTTTTGCTCTTTTGTATCTACCAACACAAGTACTTTCTCTTGAAGGGAAAGAGCATTTTTTTTGGTCATCTCAAAAGGTTCATCACTCACATAGACCAAAAAGCTTTTTATGGCATGCAAGTTAAAATTTTCGGGCAGATTAATTTGGTAATAGCCTCTTATTTTTTCAATCTTTCCTCCTAGATTTTGCCTAAGAAGTTCTATTTTTTGCTCTTGATTGCTCTCGAAAAACTTCAAAGAGTCATCAAATTTTTGAGAGCTTACTCCCAACAGTTCCAAGGTGGTCTCGAACCTATCAATAGTGCGTAAACGCTCTTTTGCTTCGTTCAAAAGTTTTGGACTTAAACTCAAAAGCTCTTTTGGCTCTTTAGACAATTTTAAAACCAAGGTATTTTTATAACGCATAAAATAAAAAATCAATCCCAGAAGAGCCAAAACGCCCAATACCCACAAAATAACAGCATACCAAGCCAACTCGTTTAAAACAATGGTCACAGCCTTACTATAATAACTGCTCTTTATCCAATAGAGTCTCTCATTAGATATATTTTTGATTTTAACAACATATTGTTGAGCTTTATCATTAAGCAATGCTATCTGCTTTTTAGCACTCAATCCAACATGGTCTTCTTTGGGTAGCCATTTAGGCTTGGCTAAAGAGAGTTCTCCATTTTTACCTTTTGTATGTAAAAATGTTCCATCATCTCCTCAAAAGAAAATTTGAGGAGAGGTATCCAAAACTTTCACTTGCCAACATCCATTCACGTCTCCCACAAACTCTTTTAACACTTTTCCTGTTTCACTCTCCCATATTTTGATGCTACCATCACATGAACCAGACACAATGGTTTTGCCATCTTCACTTATGGCTACGGCATTAACTGGACTACGACTATCAATATAGTAATTTTTGCTTAGTGGTTCACCACCCTCCACCAAAATAGGCAGAGCTTCTCTTGCGAGAAGTGAGGTATAGAAGGTTAAGAGTAAAAAGAGGTTAAAAAGTGTTTTTTTCATGCTTGCTCCTGTAGGTAAGACCGTATCGCACAATAAAAGGGTCTCATAAATTGTGTCTGTTTTGTTTTCATTATGGCATAGATCATTGACACCCAAAAATCTCTTTTGCCAATTTTTTTGTAGATTCATCTCGCCACTCATAGACTCCCTCTTTATGAAGCAAAATATTTTTCCAAAACAAAATATTAATACCCTCTTCTAAATGCCAAATTGTCCATCTCTCTTTCCACTCATCAAGCAAACATTCACAAAGCAACTCTTTTTCTACCAAACTCTTTTCTATCTGCATACTCTGCATAGGGAAAAATACATCTATCGCCGTATTAAGAGGAGACAAATCACCGTTAGAACTGTAGACCAACTCTGCCAAATCTTTTCCACCTATACAAACAGCATAAAAGTTAAAGTGACTGTTTTTCAAAGAACGAATTTTTTTTGCCATCTTCAAGTCAAGCTTTTTGTCTCCATCGGCTATATCACTAAACAAAAACATCACTCTATTAGTTGTTTCCAAAAGTATCGTTTTCATCATACTTTTCCAATCGTTTGCACTTTTAATCGTGTATTTCAACCCTGATGAAGTCGCTAAACCTTGAAAATACTTCGCTTCGTTATTTTCAAAAGAGGGAACATCTACACGATAAAACGTATTGAAACTCTCTTTTAACTTGGCTTCTAAAATCTCTTTCTCTTGGGCTATGGCTATATGCTCTTGCGAATAACAAACAGCCAAATGATTAAAATTTAAAGCCTCTGTAACCTCTTGTATAAATGGTGTTTTTTTGACTTCTACATTTTCGATATTATGTTCAGTCAAGCTGTTTTCTGTTGTTAAAAAGCTTTTTAATACCAAAAAAGACAAATCGTTTTTATCTTTTGGCTTTACTATGTCTACATGACCATTTGGCAAAGATTTAACATTATCGTTTCCCCAATACCCCTCGGCAGAAGATTCATCAACAACCTCATCGTACTTACCTACCACATAACGCACATCAATTTTATCTTCTAATTTTATATGTTGAACTTCACGATTTAAATAGCGTATAAAATCACTGCTTTTATCAAGCTGTTCTATCTGCTCATGTTTATACAGCTTAGAAAACTTTGCCCAATCAGAACCGTTATTGGGAACGGCATAAAGCATAAGTTTTTTAACTTGTAGCCTATTGTTTCCTTTTATCATGTCATAAAGATATTTACGAGCAACCAACCCACCCATAAATCTCATCATACTCTGCATAGCGTTCTTCTATCTCTGTTTTTAACATGTCGGCTACATCTTGAATTTTAGGTAATTTTTTTTGAGGTGTTATAAAAGCCAAAAGTTTAGAAAAAACTCTTCAAATTTTCCCCAAGTCTCATTGCCTCCACCCAAACCATGTACAAATAAAATCAACTTTTTCATCTATTTCCCTTTCCCCTAAATGACTCTTTTGGTAAACTTTAGATAAAATTATAACCAATTACTTGTTAGGATTAAAATAGAATATATGTTTGAAAAATTTTGTAAAACCCTCCATAGCGATAAACCCTTTATAACCGTAGAGATTACTCCACCTCATGGAGCATCTCTGAAACCTACTATTCAAAAGATAAAAGAGCTTAATCTTCATGAAAAAGTAGCAGGATTTTCCGTAACCGATAACCCTTTGGCTAAACTTAAGATGTCGGGTGTACTCTCGGCGATTCAGATACAACGAACCTTTAAAAAACCTGTTATCGCAACCATGAGCATGAGAGATAAAAATAAGCTTTCATTACAATCAACCCTGCTAGGTGCAAATGATTTTGATTTGCGTTGTATATTGGCACTCACAGGCGACCCAGCCAAATATTCTGACCAACCAGAGGTAAAAGGGGTCTTAGAGCGTGACTCTACCTTGCTTTTAAGTATTATCTATAGGCTAAATAATGGTTTTGATTACTCCAATAAAGAGTTAAACCCTAAACCTAAACCCATCTATCCTTTTGCTGTTGCTAACTCCTATGCCAAAGATATGAGACGTATTCAGAAAAAAATGATAAAAAAATTAGATTATGGTGCAAGAGCTATTATTACCCAACCTGTGTATGATTTAGAGAATGCCAAAGAGCTTATAGAGCTTTTTGAAGAGGCAAAAACATTGAGTGTTCGGGACACAGCACCTAATGCACAGCTTATTTTGGGTCAATTTCCTGTGGTTAGAGCCAAAACTGCCAATTTTATTTCCGATAAAGTCCCAGGAATCACTGTACCAAAAAATATTATAGACGAAATGGATTTAGCTGCTATGGACGGTATAGAAAAAGAACAAGAAGTTGGATTTGCTATTTCAAAAGCACTTTTTGATGATATAATTAAACTTCATCCAAAAGTACACTTGATGACACACAATCGTTTTGACTTATGTTCAGAGTTAATTGGCGACAATTAATCCACAACATTAAATTATACTTGCAAGTATCAAATAAAAAAATAAAAGGGAAAACAATGAATGAACACGAATCGTTTCATGAACTAGGAAAATTTCATGGAGAAACAGCAACACAAAGTAGTGGACTTAGTAACATGGGAGACACATCTTTTCCATTTTTAGAGATGGGAACCAGTTTTGTTATCGGTTTAGCTATTGGTTATTTTTTAAAAAAGAGTTTTAAATTTCTTTTACTTATATTGGGTTTGGGTCTTGTTTTACTTTTTGTATTAGAGTCACAAGGAATGTTTCATGTAGATGACCAAGCTATTCAAAATGGTGTCTCTTCGGGTGTAGATTCGTTTCAAGGTGTTGTAGGAATGTTAAAAGAGAGACTCTCGAATATGGAGCTTACAACAGGTGCAGGAGCTATTGCTGGTTTCTTTGCAGGTTTAAAATTTGGCTAAGATTAAACTTTTAGTCTCTGCTCTTGAACCCTCTTCTAATCTTCATTTAAAAGAGGTTCTAAAACATACCCAAGATATTGAACTTTTGGGTATTTTTGACAAATCTTTAGGAACTCCACTTTACGACATTTCAGAAATGGCAATCATGGGTGTGGTCGATGCGATTAAAAAGCTTAGATGGTTTTTTAAAGTAGCCGACCAAATGATAGAATTGGCAAAAGATGCCGATAAAATTCTGCTTATGGACTCTTCGGGCTTTAACCTTCCATTAGCCAAAAAACTAAAAACTGCCTATCCAAACAAAGAAATCATCTATTATATCCTTCCTCAAATATGGGCAAGCCGTCCAAAACGTGCCATTAAACTAGAAAAATATTGTGATAAACTCTTAGGAATTTTGCCTTTTGAAGTTGACTACTACAGTTCAAAAGCCCAATATATTGGTCATCCTCTTCTTGATGAAATCAAAACCAAGCATAATCCAAAAAGCAATGCCATTGCTTTTATGGCAGGAAGCCGAAAAAGTGAAATCAGCCGACTTCTACCTATTTTTAAAGAGTTACAAAAAAAGCTAAAAAATAAAAATGCTCTACTTATTATTCCAAGTTCTTTTTCTAATGAAAAAATAGAGAATCTTTATGGAGACATCTCTATGTTTACTATAGAAAGAGAGACACATAAAGCGTTAGCAAAAGCAGAATTTGCATTTATCTGTTCAGGTACAGCCACCTTAGAATCGGCTCTTATTGGTACACCCTTTACCCTATGTTACATTGCAAAAAAAATAGACTTTTTTATAGGTACAAAACTCTTAGGAATTACACAAGTAGGGTTAGCCAATATTATTTTGACAAACTATAATAATACAACCTTACACAATGAGCTTTTACAAGAAAATGTTACTGTTGAAAATTTACTAAAAGAGTACCATGAGACAGACAGAACAGTTTTTGAACAGAAAGCCAAAGAGTTAAGAGACTATTTGGGGCATGGAAGTTCAGAGGGGGTGGCTACAGTTTTAATGCAATAAGATTTAATATAAGAATCCAAACAACCAAAGAGGAATTTTATTGCCAAAACCTATCTCAATATCATCAGCAACCACATAAGAGTTAGATATATCTTTTATATGTTTAAAGCTTTTGTTTTTTCCTCCAATTTCAAAAATATACTGTTCATCTACTAAAAAATCCCCTATTTTAGAAGCCAATAAACTTTCATTAAAAAAACTTTTATTTTTATGTAAAGCAAAATAGTTATTGAGCTGATTTACAAAAAAACCCTCTCGTATTGTACCTATTTCAATATTACTACAGTAGGCATAATTTAAATTCGTATTGGCAAGATAGAGTTTTGCAGGTTTACTAAAAATATTATCACCTTTTGCTTTGTAGTGTAAAATATTTAGAACTTTTCCACGATTTAAGTAGTAAATATATTGATAAAGAGTATTTCTATTTATCTCTATTTTTTGTGCCAATTTAGAGATATTTAACTCGTAAGGTTTAGAGGCACAAATAAGCCCAACAAGCTGTTTTAGTTTTATAGTAAATTTGGGTTCTATATTAAAGATATAGCTTAAATCATGCTCTATTGTGGTGTTTATAGTCTCATTAACTCTGATTAAAAAGCCTTCTTTATTGGTCTCTAAATAGAATGGATAGTATCCATATTTTAAATACTCTTGCCAATATTCAAAAGGTTTAAATTTACTTGTTAAATCAAAAGCCATCTCTATATGATTTTCTATAATATCTTCTAACGTAAATGAGGAGAGTTTAATACTAGGGTGTCGAAAAACCTCAATTCCGACACTAAAATTCTTCCCCACTTTTCAGAATAAATAAAAATCCAACAAATAAAAATATTTAAGCAAAAAAGTAGTATAGTAAAGAATAAAATTTTAGAGAAGAGAGAAAAAATTATGCTACAAACATCAAAACTGTATCAAGCCCGAAACGATTGGAGAGAAAAAGCAATAGAGAGAGCGGATGAGATAAGAGAATATAGAAAGACAACAAAAGGGCATAAAGAGACAATATCAGAACTGAAAGAAGAGATAAAGAGATTAAAACAAGGGTTAGGAAAAGAAGAGATAAAAAAAATATAGAGATGATGAAGTAGTCAAAAAGGTTCAATATAACTCACAAGAAACAAGAATAACATCAATACTACTTATTTTAAGTGCAGTAGTATCCTACCGAAGTATCCCCAAAATTTTAAACATATTTAACAGTCGAACAGCTCTAAATATAGATTGGATTCCACACTTTACATCAACTATCAATTGGATAGGTCGAGTAGGTGTAGGAATGTTAAAGGAGATAGAAAAGATTGAAAAACCGTGGATTGCGATAATTGACCATTCGATTAATATTGGAACAAAAAAGCTTTTTGTAGTTCTGAGAATAGAGATAGATATTTTATATAAAAGAGATAAGGCAATAACGTTAGAAGATTGTGAATGTATCGGTTTAAAGATTTGTGAAGTGGTTAATGGAGAGAGTGTTAAGAGAGATTTAGAAGAGATTTTTAAAATTTCAGGAAATCCTAGTGCTATTATCAAAGATACGGACTATACCCTAAATAGGGGCGTTAGACTATATAATGAAACTCAAAAAAAGCCTATTTTACAAATAGAAGATATTAGCCATGTTGCTCCAAAGCAGAAGAGCCATCTCTCTCTTCATCCATCAACTCCTCTTTGCTAGGAACTCTCCATCCATCAGGTAGAGTTGAAATTTTGGCTACAGTTGGTTGAGATTTTTCAATGGATTGTATTTTTTGGACAGGTTCACTCTTTTCTGATTGGTCAGCACAACCCATTATCATGGAGGCTATGACTACAGCTAAAACAGCTAAATTTCTTCTCATCTTAACTCCTCGTATAATCTATTGTATCTAAAATTAAGTGATTAAATTGTGTATATTTTTTAATTTAATTTTAATTATAGTAATAGCCCTGATGTGGCTACACTTTAAAAAAAGGAAAAGTTAGGAAGGATTTACATTAATAATCCAGTAGAATAAAATACGATGTAACTTTTGTTACTCATGCTGGACTAGAAACATGTTAATATTCACTTATAAAGATTTTATAAGGATATACGATGTTTCAACACTCTAAAAAAATAATTTTACTTTTTCTCTTTACCTCTACCCTACTCTTTGCAGAGAGTACAGCTGGGCAAGGCATGATAAGCATTCTCTTTGGTGCTTTTGTTGCAGGACTACTGCTTACTTTTACCCCTTGTGTTTTGCCTATGATTCCTATTTTATCAAGCATTATTGCAGGGCAAGGAGAAGATATTTCTAAAAGAAAAGCCGTCATATTATCGCTCTCGTATGTCATGGGAACAGCTCTCACTTACGCAGTGATGGGGGCATTGGCAGGTGCAACAGGAGAACAACTGCAATCGTACTTTCAAAATGTATGGTTTATAGGCTTTATGAGTTTTGTCTTTGTGATTATGGCTCTCTCTATGTTTGGACTCTACAACATACAAATGCCTTCATTTCTACAATCAAGACTTGACAAAAGCTCTACTGGAATCAAAGGTGGCTCTCTACCAATGGTCTTTCTTTTGGGCATGGTTTCAGCCCTCATTTTAGGGGCATGTGTCTCTCCTGTACTTATTTCATTTTTGGGTGTTGCCATCTCAACAGGCGATGCAACCCTTGGAGCATTAACCATGTTCTTTATGGCACTGGGTATGGGTGTTCCTTTGGTTCTTTTAGGTTTTGGAGCAGGACATATTTTACCAAAAGTTGGGGGATGGATGGACAACGTAAAGTATGTTTTTGGTGTAATGCTTATAGGCGTTGCTATCTACCTCTTTAACTCAATGAATTTATTCTCGCCTCTATTATTGTGGGGAGTATTTTTCATTGTATTGAGCATCTATCTAAATGCAACTAACACCTTAGATGCTGAAGCAGATGGTTTTCAAAAGCTCATAAAAGGTCTAGGAACAGCCCTTTTAATTTGGGGAACAATTCTGCTTGTAGGTGGAGCATATGGAGAGAGTAATTTTCTAAAACCTCTACCTAAAACAAAAATTTCATACACTCAAAACACAACAAGCAACAGTAATAATAGCGAACAAGTAGCACTCAACGATAATGCTGTTCCTTTTGAAAACATTGGCTCTTTAAAAGAGTTAGCCCTCAAACAAAAAGAGGCAAAAAATGCCAATAAACTTGTTATCATCTATTTCTATACCGATTGGTGTCCTGTCTGCAAACACCTAAAAGAGTCTACTTTTCCTGACCCAGAAGTTCGTGAAGAGTTAAAACAAGATTACATTGCACTTCAAGTCAATATGACAGATAAAGAAGATGAAGCAATTCAAGCACTTAAAACAAGATTCAATGTTTTTGGTCCACCAAACTTTATCTTTTTAGACAAAGAGGGCAATGAGTTAAAAGACGATAACTTTTATGGCTATTTAGAGGCTGAAATATTTTTAGATACGATTGAGTTGATTGCAGAGTAGAAGTATTGTATTAATGGAGTGAATTAATCCTCTCCATTAATAACAACATCACTATCAAGCAAGAATAATGAATTATTTACAACTTTATCGCCCTCTTTTAGTCCTGAAATAATCTCAAACTGATTCACGCTAATTCGTTTTGCTTCTATACGTTTACTTTTATATTCGCCCTCATATTCACTAGGAACAAAGACCAAATGTTTACTTCCTTTGGTTACTACAGCTGTATTAGGTAGTACTAACTTAGTTTTTTGAGGTTTTATATTTTTAATACTTGCATAGGAGTTGGGTTGAATTTTTCCATCTTTATTAGAAAGGGTAATTCTAAAATCAATGGTTTTATTAACAGGGTCAACCAAGGGGTAGATAAAATCTATGCTTGCATGGTGTATCTTTTTAGACCCATTTAGCGTTACTTCTACCTTTTGACCTTGTTGAATAAATGCTCTGTCTTCTTCATATGCTTTTCCTTCGACCCATACTTTTGACAAATCGGCAACTCTATAAAGAACCATTCCACGCTTTACAGCAGAGCCTTCGGTTACTTTTTTTTCTATTACGATACCTGAATAAGGAGAGTAAAAAGGTAAGTATTTAGAGGCTCTATTTTTTCTCTTAATCATTTTGATATTTTGAGAACTTACATCATAAAGCTTTAACTTTGTCTCCAAGTTTTTAGCCAATGCAGGGCTAAACTTTTTGGCACTCAAAAGCTCTATTTGTGCCTTATAAATATCGGGGCTATAGAAGTCAAAAAGCTTTTTACCTTTGGTCACTTTATCATAAATACTAGGAGCTGTTAAGTTTTTAATAAAACCATCTTGCGTTAAAGCAATCGTATATATTTTATCATCTGCTATTTTAACATAACCGTTATAATTTTTACTAATTTCTACTTTTTGGCTCTTTACTTCAATGGTTTTAACATTAAATAACTGCTCTACAGTCACAGCATGTAGAGAGACTAAAAAAGATAAAAAGATTACTGTTTTTTTCATTGTGTAACTCCTAATAGTTGGTCTATCTGATTTTCATTTAAAGCAATAGCCAAACGTTTTTTATTGATGGCAAGTTTATTGTTAACCCGTTGAGTAAACAGTTCATAATAGTGAATCAATGACCCACCAAAAGAGAGTTCTGCTTTTGCATTGGCAATAAGTCGATTAATTTTAACCCTACTCTGCTCTAAAATTTTTAGTTCATCATAGAGCGATTTCAATTGATGAAAAGTTATTTTTAAACCCTGTTCCAACTGCACTTTGGTCTGCTCGTAAGTAATGTTTTGAATATTCGATTTTTTCATCGCTTGAACCGTTTTGTTGGACTGTTTTTCATGAATATAAAGAGGAAAAGAGACGGCTACAGAGACATAATCATTTCTATCAAAACGTTGATAATACCCACCTGTTACTGTAAAATCAGTCTGCTCTTTGGCACGAGCCAGTTCTATTCCTTTGTTCGCAACACTCTTTAATGCCTCTCTCATCTGAAGTTCTGGGCTGTTCATCTCTAAAGTAGATAAAAGCTCTTCTAATGTTTTTTGATGATAATTTTTTAACACAACCTCATCTGAAAAGTTATCTATTTTTATGTTTCCAATCAACTCAATACGTTCTTTAGCTACCTCTATGTTTCGTAACCAAGCCTCACGTTGAAATTGATAATTCTTTTGAAGCAGTTGAGTTTTAATGTATTTTTCAACACTGTTTTGTTCAACAGCTGAAAGATGCACTAATAAATCCATTGGTGTTTTTAAAAAAGAGATATACTTATCAAGAATCTTTAAACTGCTTTGAGCAAACGATGCTTCTATAAAAGCCTTACGCACTCCAAAAGCAATATTGACATTGAGAACCTCTTTTTTCTGCTCTATAACCAAAAGTTTCTCGTTTTCTACATTAGAAGCAATCTCTAAACGGTTGTTCAAAGGAATTGCTTGGGAAAGAGTAATAAACTGATTTTGCATCGCTTCTACATTACGACTAAGAGGATGAACTGCTTGAATATCATTGATTCCAGCTTTTAAAATAGGGTCTGACCAAACCCCAACTATATCAACCTCTCGGTCAATAATTTCAGACTCTTCTTCAAGAATCTGAACTTGATAGTTATTTTGTTGGCTATAAGCAATAACCTCTTCAATCGTTTGAGAAAAAAGAGATAAAGGCAAGAGCAGGAATAGGTAAAGTGTTTTCATATTTATCTCCTTTGATAGTGTTATAAAAACCGTAGATGTAACCATGTCACACATCAAATGACAATAAATATCAACCCAAACAGAATAATCTCTATAGTATCACAGAAGAAGAGTACTTATACTTCTTTCCATCTTTTTCTACAAAAATTTTAACCTGCCATGTTCCACTCATAGAGAAGTTTACTGTTCCATTATAAATATCGCCATTAGCACTTAGATTCTGTATCTCTTCCATATATGGCATACCTGGCATCTCTGGCATAAATATTTTAAGCTTTACCTTTGCACCCTTAACAACCTTACCATGGTCTGTAACTTTTACAGAGATATTATTGTTTCCTGTCACTAAAGGTTTAGGTGAACTGTATGTTACATCTAAACTACCTGCTTTACCACTTTTAGTAAAACCTTTTGATGCAGAAGAGTCCCCACCACTACATGCTGTAAAGAAAAAACCTACCGTTAAAATTGATGCTATTGTTAAAAAATTTCTCATTTTAAATTCCTTATATTTTATTTGATAAGGAAGTATAAGATTTTATATGTGTAAAGTGTGTGGAGAGAAGAAGAAATTTTAAAAGTAGATAGGATACAATTTCTTGTACCCCAAAAAAGAGAACTATTTATCTCCTCCACATTTACCACTACCACACTTTTTAGAACTGTTCTTATCTGAACCACACTTCTTGTTGGCTTTTCCTGCACAGCATGGACCATTTTTACTTTTTCCTTGACACTTCATCTTCATTATTTCTGACCATTTACCATTAAAATTGATTATAAGCCACTTAGAGACAACTTCAATCTCATTTGGAGTCATAGACTTACCAACTGCTGGCATTACTCCAAATTTTTTCACAGCCATTGCCATACAAACAGACTTATTCACGTCTGGATTTACAATATAGTCTGCAACAAAAGCAATAGATTTATTCGCATCTTCTTTAAAAGCATCCCTTACTTTTGCTGAAACTTTTGCCATTGGTGGAGCTTTTCGCTCTTTCATCAATGCTAGTCGCTCTTTGTCTGTCATATCTTTTTTTACATTTAGAGCATGACAACTGGCACACTTTGCATTATACACACCTTCTCCTGTTAGTTCTTCTGCATTTAGAATCATAAATGTCGAAGCCAAAAAAATCAATGTTGCTAAAATATTTTTCATATCTATCCTTGTATTTTTAATAAACTAAAACTAAAATAGTTAATTTTAGTTCAAAGAATAATATCTTTTATTGTGTGTATTTGTTGTGTAGTTAAACGATTCTCTACTATTGTCTTCTATCTTGACCACCGTTTCCGTTTTCAGGTCGGTTTTCATTCATATCTTCTTCACTGTTTTCATTTGTATCTTGAGTTTCATTATTGTGTGATTCTCGACTTTGTGTCTTTACACCTCTTTTAATTAAATCTTTTTCTGTTGTATCCAAGTGAGTTCTTGCTTCTTCTTTTGTTTTAACTGTTCCATGGTAATCCTCTCTCTCTGCTTTAAGTCCTTCAACAATTGAATCAAGTACAGCAGTATCTGTCGGGATTTCCTCTATATTTATATCTCTCATCGCAGTAGAGCTTGCATTATTATCAATCGTAATACCATTACTTGCATTTCCATCTAAATCTAAACTCTGTAAGAGTTGTGCTACATCAAGATTATCTTCAAAAATTGTAATATTATCTTCTAAAGAAGAGGCATTTATCTCTCTTAAGACTAAGTTTCCAATTGTAAGATTACAATCTTTTCCCTCTTCAAAGGTAAAAGTACCCTCAATATCTGTCATTCCTGTTTCTGAACCACATACATAATCAACACCTTCAACTGCAGCATCTATATAGTAACCTGTACCAAGCTTTTTAGACGTATTTTCATTTGTATCTTCAACCAAGTTATTACCTGATGGACTAGTAGAATTTGAAGAGCTATCTCCACCTCCACAACCATTTAATACGAACAATGCTACAATTGAACTTAAAATTATCTCTCTCATATTTTTTCCTTTAACTTTATTTTTATATTATGAATATAAAGTTATATTAACATAAAAGTATTACCTAAGTATTAACAAAAGAAAGTTAAAGGAAAAAATAAAACTTCTATCTTGAGTAAGATAGAAGTTCGTAGAAAAGAAGAAGTGTTGTTACAATTTATTTATCTGAACCACACTTACCCATAGCTTTCATATTGCCCATATCTTTGCCTATATCCTCTTCGCTATTTGGTAGTCGTAGATTATGTTCATATTCTAATTCAGTTTTAGACATTTTTTTACTTTCTTTTACAACAGGTTTATCTGTTTTTTGGTCTACACCACACTTGCCCATTGCTTTCATTTTTGACATGTCTTCAGGTATTGACTCAACACTTGATGAGCTTTTAAGTTGATGATCATACTCCAATTCAGTTTCAGACACATTACTCTCTTTTTTTACAGAAGGTTTATGTGCTTTTTGGTCTGAACCACACTTACCCATGGCTTTCATTTTTGACATATCTTCTGGCATTGACTCAACACTAGAGGCACTCTTAAGTTGATGTTCATACTCCATAGCCACATCTGTTTTTGTCTCTGCTGTAGCATAAATTAAAGATAAGGTTACTAAACTTATTAAAGTGATTTTTTTCATAATATTTTCCTTGGTTCTTAATATTCTGATTCTTTAAATCAGATAAATAATTATATAATGATAAGTGTGCAAAGCGTGTGGAGAGGGATTAAAAACATACATTTTTAATCTTCCCATATACTCTTATCTAAATCGACCGAAACCTCGACTAGAACCTCTACGACCACCGCGAGTTGGCATCTCGGTTGTTTTACCATCCACATTAACTTTTGCCTCTCCTGTGGTAATGGTAAACTGCCCCATCATTCCATCATCTTCATGCTCTAAAAAGTGACAGTGGTACATATAGGCATTGTCATCATCAGGGAAATCGGTCATCTTTACAAGCACTTTAACCGTGCTTCTTGGAGCTAATCTAATGGTATCTTTATAGCCCTTTTCACTTGGCAAAATATTCTCTGCTTTTCCATTTCGCTCTAGTGGATAGAAGTGTGTAGAATGAATATGAAAATTATGTTCCATTGGCATAGTGTTCGTAATTTCCCAAATCTCTACCTCATTTACAGGAACAACCTCATCAATACGTGCCATGTCCATAATTTTACCATTAATACTCATGTGCATTCTACCGTCATCTCCACGGCTCATACCCAATAGAAACTTTCGTGTTCTAACCGAATCTTTAGCGTCATATTTCACTTGAGAAGTCAAAGTAGTAGGTAGAGTATTGTGCGTTGAAGCAACACTATTGACATTAACTTTCATAATTTCTAAATTTGAATTGGTATCTTTTAAAACAAAACTTTTATTTAAATCATTATTAAAGTCTACTACAATTTCAACACGCTCCCCAGGGGTTAAGATTAAGCTCTTTAACTCAATTGGTTCTTCTAAAAATGAGTTATCAGTGGCAATCTGTTTAAATGTTCTGTTATCTGAAAATTCCAGATTATAAACCCGTGCATTTGAACCATTTAACACTCTAAATCTAATCTGTTTTGCCGAGACATCAACAAATGGGTTAATTACACCATTTACAAGCATGGTATCTGATGTATAACCCCGTTTAATCTCTCGTTGAGTAGGAGAATAATCTATCTGCTTATTAGAATCAAATCGTTTATCTTGCAAAATCAAAGGAATATCATCAACTCCATAAGTTTTAGGCAAATCTAACGCATCACTCTCATCATCATCAATAAGAATAAGCCCTGCCAATCCCATATAGACATGTTCTGCTGTTTTGTGCATAAAATGTGGATGA
>Ga0256826_1000386_pt1 | contig 26704 bp, 22 predicted proteins | sample CV79metaG_FD_185975 | JGI IMG/M metagenome (GOLD analysis project Ga0256826, IMG submission 185975) | Hydrothermal vent microbial communities from East Pacific Rise, Pacific Ocean - CV79 | ecosystem: Environmental > Aquatic > Marine > Hydrothermal vents | place: Pacific Ocean: East Pacific Rise...
CAAAATCTTGTTTACTCTTTACGGCTGTTTTAAGAGAGAGAAAAGAGCGTCGATCTTGTACAGATTGCGCTTCTTCCATTTGTTCTGCTGCTGTCACTTTTCCTCTAAGCTTTAACGGTGCAACCGTAATCTGCTTAGTGGAAAAACTTGACAAAACAAAATTTGCCTCTTCTATGTTGGCTTCTATTTTTTCATTTAAGCGATTTGAGTCACCACCACAGTTACACCCTTTGGCATTAAGTATGATACTCTCTTCTGAGCCCAAAGCCAATGCAATTAAATGTTCGACACTTAAAATAGACAAACAAGGTAACACCGTTTTACATGAAAAATGTTTCTCTTTTTGCTCCAATGCCCCAAAGAAAAAATTCACAGTCGAAAAATCACTTAAGGAAAAAGACTCTGTAGGACAAGCACCCACACACCCTCCACACTCAATACAAGCAGAAGGAGTAAAAGCAGGAATATTCTCAACAAACTCTATGGTCGAGACAGGACATACATCAACACATTTGGTACATTCAGAAAGCTTACTCGTCGCACGTACACAGCTACTTAGGTCAAAAACTAGGCTCATACTATGCTAACTCTTTTAATTGATCACAAACGTATTCATAATCACTTAATAAAAATTCCATACATAACTCTGCACCATCATGGTAAAGTGCTGTTCTTGCCTCTTTTTTCATGTTAATCAGGAACATTGGTGCCCACTCTAAAAGGTGGTCTTTTAAGAAGCCTTTTTGAACCTGAAGAAGTTCTATCACACCCTCTTTGTCGTCGGCTTCATATGCTTTGTGTAAAGCATCACAGAGCATATACATAAACTCTAACTCTACCCCAAGATGATCAGGACTTACCACTCTGGCTTTGTCCAGTTCAACTCTAAAATCAAGTGCATTATAAAGTTCAAGTACAGGGTTGTCCCCTCCACTCTCTATCATCTGGTCATCACGGGTATAGAAACTCTCATAAGGTACAAGGTGTAGTAGGAAAAGATTAGCATAATCTACATCTAAAAAACGCTCTTTTAAAATACTATTGTTAAATTCTTTACGTTTCCCCCACGCTTTAAAGTTAGGAAAAAGTTCTAAAATAGCACTGTTCTCTTCTAGTGCCTCTAAAAATTCAGCATCTACTTCTGTAATCATTAGTCGTGAAATTAACGCATAAATAGCAATTCGGTTCTCTGTTTCATGTTGTGTCATTGTCATGTTATTCCATTTTTTTATAATTGATATAATAATACCACTTTCAAAATAAATATAGCTAAATTAAATATTGATTGTGAAAAAGGCTGTAGAGACAGAGGCTTGGTTCTGCCCGTAATAGGCAGAGAGCCAACTCTCTGCCTATAAAAAGATTAATCGTTAATTTTAACGGTGTAGGCTTTCTTAGAAAGAGGCACGGCTGGTCTCTTAATATGTGGTGGTCTTCTCAATGTATCTGAAGAGTTAAGAGGACGTGTTAATTTGTCTCTCCATGCTTGATAAACTTTCATGTTATTTTTGTAATTAACATAAATGTCACCAATCTGATCTTCATCTGAAGCCAACTCAATACTTACTTTTTGATGCCATGCATGGTTACCCGCAATTGGATCAGGATGTGATGCCGCAACAGCATTTTGCCATGAACCACTTAGCCCATCCCACCAGATGTTATCTAAATCTTTGTTGTACTCTTTAAACTGCCAAGTATCACGTCTGTCCATCATCCCTTTGTCAAGACCTTCTTTTGGTTTCAATGTACCAATTTCACCATCCATGGTCATCTCATAGAGTGGTGCACCAAGACCCATAACACCAAGTTTATGGCTAAATCCTGGAATATCTACAGCATTTTTAAGCTTCCAACGTCCAGCATGGTGAGAGTTTGCTAATACACCTGGCATGGTCGCTTCTGTTGGAACTGCCATCGCAATAAAGTAACCAGATTCTAAACCAGAAACAGTATCGGTAATGGTCACTTTAATCGCATTACCCTGTTTGATATTTAATCGTTTTGCATCATCAGTATTTATCCACACTGGATTATGGTTTTGAGAAATCTCCATAAGGTGTTTAGAGTTTACTGAACGTGTATGAATGTTGTATGGTAATCTAAATACCGTATTCAACGCGAACTCATTCTCTTTTTCCATAAAGTCATGGTGAACTTGTGTTACCACGTGTACCATTTTTTTACGCTCTTCCTTAGTTTTTGGATAGATAGGTATAGCATATTCAGGCCATTTCCACTCAGCAAACCACTCAGAGAAGAACTCTGCTTTTTTACTTAAAGTATGGAACCCTTGTACAACTTCACCATCAATTTCAAGACCAATCGCTTTTTTACCACCGTAAACATGGTCATCTACAAGTAAAGCACCATATTCATCTTTTTCAACGTCTGCAGCATTATACTCATGACCATGAACATGATAAACATCACCAACTTTTTTCACTTCACGCTCTTGAGGCTTGTAGATATTGTCTTCTTCTAGCCATGTACCCATATCTCTCATTAACTCATAGTTAGGATACTTTGACTCTTTATACTTAGGATTAGCAGCAGCAGCTTTTTTCAAGTTTGGTAGGTTGTCAAATGCTGCTTGATACCATTCTGAAATAGTAACCGCTCTGGTTGGATCTTCTTTTGAAGCCCAGTGATCACGTACCCCTAAACTTCCATCAGGATCGACATACTCAACCATAATATTTGCCCAGAATTCAACTTCTTCCCAAATCTCTCCAAGACCAGCAGCCATGTGAGCTTCTAGTGTTCCTCTTGCAGGGTTTTTAGGCTTCCATCCCATTTTCTCTAACGCAACTCTGAGTGCTGGTTGTCTAAACGATAACCATCGTGCAGGCATGGTTGCTTCTGAATGTTGATCATGTCTCTCACCTGCTAAACCTACTGGTAAAATAAAGTCACAGTACCAGTTGGTCTCAGACCATGTTGGAGATAGGTTAAACGAAAGTTCAACTTTATCCTCACGCTTAAGTGCTTCTATCCATCTAAATCCATCTGGGTTAATCCAAACGGGATTGTACATTCGTGGAATATAAATAGAAATTTTTTCAGGAACATTAAGCCCTTTAGCATTCCATTTATTTCTCCACTCATCATCCATAAGAAGGTGAGGCATAATATGACTCATTTCATAAGTACTCAATGGATACTCTGGTGGCCAAACAAGCTCATTCCAAACATCAACTTTTTTAGGTCTTTCACCTGAAACTGTTGCTTTGTCTCCTTTACCATTCACTGAAATAACATGCCAGTGGTGCATACTTACCCCACCTTTATCTCCTGCCATTGCACCTCTAAGTGCCAATGGTAAGAATGCTGAACGTGCAATCATCCAACCACCACGGTGTGCAATTGGTCCTGCTCTCCAGATATACGTTGCAACTCTTGCACCCGCATCAATAAACATATCATAAAGTTTCTCTACAATTCTCGCTTCAACTTTACACTCTTTAACAACAAAATCAAGGGTATATTCTGAGTACATCTCTTGAAGAAGTTTAATAAAGTCTTCATAACTGTCACCTTGAGGTACAGATTTGATATAACCTTTTTCAACCAATAGCGCAAGATACTCTTTGTTCGCCATCATCTGATCCCAGTTCATCCAGTTTTTAACCCAAGCGTGATTAACTAAATCTTCTCCGTTAATACCTTTCTCGTTAAGAACTCTGTTTGCTAAGTAAAGGTAGAGAGCCGTTTCTGTCCCTGGCCAACATGGAACCCAAAGGTCTGCCATACCCGCTGAGTTAGACATACGAGGATCCATAACAACAAGTTTCGCACCTTTTTTACGTGCATCAGCAATCTTACCTGCTGCTTGTTGGAAGTAGTGACCTGCATCGGCAGCGTGAGATGATTGCAAGAAAATCAGATTGGCATTTGCCCAGTCTGGTGAATTTCTATCATCATTAAACCACTGAATGGTTCCTTGTCTAGCACCTGCTGAACAAATGTTGGTATGAGAGTTGTAACCATCACAACCCAAAGAGTGAGGAACTCTATGACCAAAACCATTTTCATTTGGTCGACCAACTTGATACATAAAAAGTTTTTTAGACATTTCATCACCAGTTTTAAGCGTATCATGCATCTTTTTACCAATGGTTGACATCGCTTCATCCCATGATGTTCTTACCCATTTACCTTCACCTCTTTTAGAACCTGGTGCTCTTTTAAGTGGAAAAGGAATTCTATCTGGATCATACATTTGTGACTGAGTCGCATAACCTTTCGCACAGTTACGTCCTCTTGAACCTGCATGAAGTGGGTTACCCATATATTTTCTAACTTTTAAATCTTTTGGATTCTTAGTCTCTTTATAAAGCCCAATATCAACCCATGCAGTTAATCCACATGATGCTTCACAGTTAGAACATGCCGTTGGAACCAACATATATTCTGTTGCTTTAATTCCATCTGGATTTTCTTCACTCTGAACACCATTTCTACCTGTACCACCACGTTTCCAATCTTGACCATCAAGCTCAGTAAAACTATCCCACTCTTCTAATGGTGGATAGAAATTTAAATTTTCTGGTGTTGGTGTAAATTTACCATCTGCCATTGCTGGTGTATCTACAATTGTAGAAAATACACCTTTTGCTACAGCTGCACCGGCTACGGTATATGCTGTCCCTTTTAAAAATGTTCGTCTGCTTTCAAAGAAAGAAGATTTTTCATTATTCATTTTCTTAACCATCTATATTCTCCTTAACTTAACGGTAACATTTGTGGGATTTCAAGCCACGTGCTTTTTGCAAGGTAAAGACCGATTAGTGTCGTTACCGCTGCAAACTTCATCATTGTTCTGTTTTCAACTTTTAGTGAACCCATTGCAATAAAGAATGGAATAATATACCCAAGAACCATTGCTGACCAAAACTGGAAGTTGTATGAACCACCTGAATGAACATAGGCTAATGTTGCTTCAACTTCTGCTGCTTTAAACGAGAAGAAGTATTCACCCATATACATGGTAAACGAGAAGGCAACAGAAAAAGCAAGAATTAATGCTAAATCTTTTCTAGCTTCTGCTGACCACTTGTCTGAAACAAGAAGAAATGCTGCTGAACCAACCATAAAGGCTGCAAATAACATTTGAACCAACTCTGCAGGTGCTGCCCATAACTCTCTGGCACTTGATTGTGCCATAATAATTGCAGTATACATGGTAACTGGTAACGCCAAAAATACAACAAATGGAAAGATTTTTTCATATAAAGCACTTTTTGATCGAACTGTTTTTCCCAAACCAAAGTGACGACCAAGCTCAGGAAATGCATCTAATGCTCCGATTGCTAACATAAGTGTTACCAAACCTGTAAAGAGAGAAGCCATCCATGCCCCAACAGTAATTGCTGAAGTCCAATGAGGGTGTAAGAAAATATTAATCATTCTCAATGGTTGATGTAAATCAATCAATGTAAAGAGTAAAAAAACATTTAATGCAATAAAAGAGATAAGTGGCATCATCCATCTAAGATTTGGCATCTCTTCTTTTTTGTGTCTATAAAGTAAAAAAGCACCAACAAGAATAACACCTGTACCAATACTTTTTGCCCACATATTAAGGGTAATCATCCAACCCCAAATAATTCCTGGTAATGCAACATCAAGCGTTACGACTGCTTTGGTTGCTTCTATAACTGTACCGTGATCCATTAGTGGTTTCCTCCCTCTTTATGTGATTCATCTGCTTCATGACTTTCGTCAATATCATTTGGCATATCTAAGAAACTCTCATTTTTAAGATGATCATTATGACCTCCAAAAATTGGAGCAATAAATCTATCTAAAATAGAGTGATGGGGGTCACCCAAAGTATCTAAATGTGTAATATTATTAAATAGACCATATCCTTCTATTCTCTCATGAGCCAAAGGATTCAATGTCTGATTACCTCCACCCACATAAAAATGTTTAGGATTGGTATGCTTTTCAGGTTTACGTACCTGAACAGAACCTTGATGCTCCATAATGTATCGTGAGATATGTGATTTTTCATCTTCAACATCTCCAAAAATATTGGCTTCAACTGGACATGCAACCACACACGCAGGCATCATACCACTTTCAATTCTATGTGCACAATACGTACATTTATCAGCAGTATTTGACTCTGGATCCATGTAAATCGCACCATAAGGACATGCCATCATACACCCAGCACAACCAATACATCTACTGCTATCAATATTTACAATCCCATTCTCTAAATAATGCAGTGCAGATACTGGACAAATTCTCTCACATGGAGCGTTTTCACAGTGGTTACATCTTAATGGTGTAAATGATCGTGATGTATCAGGAAATGTCCCTATATCAATATATTTTACACGTAGTCGCCATGTACTTAATGGCACTTCATTTTCAACTTTACAGGCAATCTCACACCCTTTACAACCCATGCAAAGATTAAGATCGACTAAAAAACCTAACTTCATGTTTCCTCCTCATTTTTTAATAATTATTATAAGTATAGATTATGTATAAAAATAATCTTATTTATATGAACATTATAATATTAAATTTTAGGTTAATTATCAATGATATTATAGATAAAAAGGTTTTTTCATCAAGCATTTTGATAGAGTGTGAAGTTTTGTTAACAATGAAATAAGTAATTAAAATTGTGTTAATAAATAATATTGATGCGAGAGAGTTACTTGCTCTCTAACGCTTTATCACACTCAAATTTATCATGAAAAAAATCATCCAATTCATCTGCTTTAAGTGCCATATCTCGGATATTTTTTTGAATCTCAGACTTATGTTCTTTCACATAAATATCGGAAAGGTGAATACGATAAGAGATATAAATTTTATTTTCATAAATACCTAATTGGTAAGGATGAACATTATTTGAGTTAAGGTAACTCAGTAACTTTTCCAAGTTTTTCTTTGGCAAAATATTGAGTGGAGAGGTAGTAAAAAGAAAATCTTCTCCTGCAATAAAAACACGAACCAAAGCAGAACCTTGATGAAACTCCCAAAAATTCCGACCTGCTCTGTAAAGAACAGGATCAATATCAAAAGCGCTTAATGCCTCTTCCACAAACTCTGCTACATATGATTTTTCAAACTCTTCAAAAACAGAGCTATCAATATCTTTACCACAGTTATTACAAAACTTACTCTCCTCTTCCGTAAAGGTATCACATGAATTACACTTTACACGGTACTTAAAATCTGTAAATTTATAATCTTCTAGCTCTTTAATAAGATCTGCAAACTGGATACCAAATCCTACATTGTCTGCATCTGTAAATTTCGAAGTTGTGATGCCTACTAAAGTATTTTCACTATTAAGCATAGGACCGCCAGAATTTCCAGGATTAACTGCGGCATCTGTTTGAATATAATTTCGTCCACTCATTGGCTGATTTATAGAAGAGACTATTCCTTCAGTCACCGTAAATGGCATACCAAAAGGGAAACCATTTATATAAATTTTTTCTCTACTTTCAACTTCTAGATCTGAACTTAATTTAATTTCTCCTGCAGCATTTCGAAGTCCTTCAACTTCTAAAAATGCCAAATCTACTTCAGGATTTACCATCACCACATTGGCAATAAATTTGTCTTTATTATGATTTTCAACAGCAACTTTTTTGCTCCCTTGTACCACATGATAATTGGTAATAACAAAGTCATTGTTTTCCACTTTAAATCCAGTTCCGGTTCCATCAGCTGTAATAATTTTATAAATAGAATTTTTAATATCACTCATCTCTATGCTCCTTGTAAAAATCGAACAACCATAGCCATGATAAAAAAGAGCCATAAGTAGGTACTAATTTTTGACCACATACCCTCTTTTTCATTGCTAAATTCATCAATATTTTCATTTAATGTCTTCTTATACATTGCGTAATAAAGTTTTAAAAGCTTTGGTGCAGACTCTTCTGGTTTTAATCCAGAGCACTCTTCTAAAACGCTCTCTATGGCATTTTTATAGTTTGGTTCCAAATTATAATTATAGATTAATTTTAAAAAAATTCCTTCCAAGTAATAAGAAACTGCAAATGCATTTTCTTCTTTATCATACTTAATAACAGTATCAGAAAACTCTTCTAAACGTGTTTTTATAATCTCATCAGAACTTCTCCATAGCATAGATATAAAAAGTTCAGAATGATAAAGATTTTTTAAAAACTCCTCTTTGGACATCTGCATCAGTTTTTTAATATAATTACGACCTTTTTCAACCCGATACGTAAACTCTTTATCCCCATTAAAAAGAAGATCTATATGCTCCATTAATTCATGTCGTAAAATACCATTAACATAGGGCATATTTGCTATTTTTAAAAGCGTAATAACCTCAATGTCCCATTGATAATTCTCCCACTGTTTTTCTTTAAAATAAAGTGCATACTTTTCGTAATCTTGAAGTATTGAATCTATCTGTAACCATGCTTTCTCTTGCTCTTCCTGAGTTAACTCTTTTTTCTCACGCATATCATAAGGTTCTGCCGCATAATTTTCTATAAATTCATCATCAAACTCATCCGCTCTAAAACAAACTTCTCTTAATATGGTATATATTTTATAGGGCTGGCACAATGCGAGAGGAGATTCAAACTCAATCGTTAACTTTTCATTATCTTGAACTATTTGAGCCAAATCAAATCGTGAAAAATTTACTTCAGATACTTTACGTAATAATGCAACTTTATTAGTGTTATCGCCTATCTTTAAAAAAGGAATGCTAATTTTAAAACAATTCTCGTCAATATGTATATTAACTTCTGAAGAACCATGCATCTGCTTAATCACTATATTTTCACTGGTATTAACATCTTTTAAAATATCTATATTTAAATAATTAATCACTGCAATCAATGACTTTTTATACTTTTTTTCATCAAATGCATCTTTTGCTTCATCCCAATAGTTAAGCGTAATAGAAGGCTCTTTTATACTTTTTAAAGGTCGTTCATAGTCTGGTAATATATTTTCCACGCATGCTCACTTTTATATTAAAAAAATCTCTTTGTTATTAAAAATAATATAGTATCTAAATTCATTTGAAGAAAGCCTAAGAATAATTTTAGAAAGAAGCGTTAACATAATGATCAAAGAGAATCCACATTTAAAATATGCCCTACACACATACCTCACACTTTTAGAAAATAGAGAATATTTTGATGCACATGAAATACTTGAAGAGGCATGGCATACCCTTCGTAAAAAAGATCATCCTCAGAAAAACTTAATTAAAGGACTCATTAATGCTGCTGTTGCATTTGAACATATTAAACGTAACAAAGAAGATTCTAAAAGAAAAGCAATGACTGTTTTAAAATCATTTGAACGCCATAAACATCTTGCATCTGATGGAATAGAGCATTATAGTCTTTTTAAAGAAGCTTGTGAAAAAATAGAAGGATTAAAAAATAGGTATTTGCAAGGTGGTGTAGTCAAAGACTACCCCCTACTTTCACCTGCAAAAGGGAGTAGCGCTGAAGCCCATGTTAATCCACCACCAAAGGTATCAAGTAACATCAATTCACCTTTTTTAAGACGACCAGACTCATAAATTTCATTAATTGCCATGGGAATAGAAGCAGCAGAGGTATTACCATACTTTCCAACGGTTACAACCACTTGTTCTTCTTTCATTTTTAAGGCATCCCCAACTGCTTTTATAATTCTATAATTTGCTTGATGAGGAATAAAATGAGGAATATCTACAGAGTTAATCTCATTTTTTGCCAAGATATCTTTAACATCTTTGGTCAAAGTTTTAACTGCCAGTTTAAAAGTCTCATTTCCTTTCATCTGAACAAAATTAAGACCTTGATCAAGTACTTGTTGAGAAACAGGATTAACACAGCCAGGAGCAGGTGTTACTAAAAAGTCAGAGTATGAACCATCCGCCGATGCATGTACATCTATAAATGCTTCTGATTTATCTTCTGTAGCAGAAATAACTGCTGCCCCTGCTCCATCACCAAACAAAATACATGTCGTTCTATCTGTGTAATCAACAATCGAAGAAAATTTCTCAGCACCTATAATAAGAACATGTTTTTTCATACCCGACTCAATAAAAGCCTTTGCAACAGAAAGTGCATAAACAAAACCTGAACATGCGGCAGAAATATCAAATGCTTGAACATTTTTTATTCCCAATTTATCAGAAATGATACATGATGTAGCAGGCATGTTAAAATAGTCTGGAGTTACCGTTGCACAAACAACCAAATCAATATCTGAAACTTCTAATCCTGCTCTTTCAATGGCTATTTTAGAAGCTTTTGCTGCCATATCACTGGTATATTCATCTGCAGATGCAATACGTCTTTCACTGATACCCGTACGCTTTAAAATCCACTCATCACTGGTGTCGACCATCTTTTCTAAGTCAGCATTGCTTAATATTTTAGAAGGAACATAAGCCCCAATGGAATGAAATTTTGCGTACATTATTTACCTTGTGAATTAGTTTTTAAGAGTAGCTCTTCAATCGCTTCATTGACACCTGAATCACTGTATGCGATGGCTTGAAAAATAGCATTTTTAATTGCTTTTGCATTACTCTTCCCGTGTGATATAATAGCACAACCTTTTACACCAAGTAAAGGGGCACCACCATATTCTGCATAATCTACCTTTTCTTTGAGCTTTTTAAACACTTTTTTCTTCATCATAAATGCACCTATCTTTGCAGGGATAGATTTTCGAATATGTGTTTTCATTAGATCAAAAACAGTAGAGACTACACCTTCGCTTGCTTTCAACACAATATTACCTGTATAACCATCACAAACAACCACATCGACTGAAGCATTAAAAATATCTGAACCTTCAACATTCCCTTTAAATCCAGGAACATCTTTCATCAATTTAAATGCTTCTTTAGTCAATGCATTTCCTTTTGAATCCTCTTCCCCATTTGAAAGAAGTCCAACCGATGGTGAATGAAGTCCCAAAAGTTTTTGTGCATATACTTCACCCATAATGGCAAATTCATATAGATTTTGTGGTGTACAATCTGTTACCGCACCTACATCTAAAAGCAGGGTCTTTTTTGTCATCGACTTGTTAGGCATAATGGTTGCTAATGCCGGTTTTGAAATATGCGGTAAACGCCCAATACGCAATGTTGCCAATGTCATTGTTGCACCAGAATGTCCAGCAGAGACTACCCCGTCAGCTTTTCCATTACGAACCAATTCAACTGCTTTATAAATCGAAGACTCTTTTCGTTTTAATGCTTGTGTTGCTTGATCACTCATTGAGATAACATCAGAAGATTCTACGATCTCTACTTTATCTAAATAATATTCTGGAAGAAATGATGTGATTTGGTCTCTATCTCCTACGAGTATAGGAAAGAATGTTTTTTCGTCAAGTGCTTGTATAACACCTTCTATGATAGGTTCGGGACCAAAGTCCCCACCCATTGCATCAATAGCAATTCTAATCATCAGAACTACTTACTATGCTTTAGTTGTATTGTATTCACCAGTTGTCATGTTCATGTGGTGAGGCATTCTCCATGTACCATCTGCATCTTTTACAGGTCTTGGTAATGTCAATTTATAATGCGTTCTTCTCTTTGCTGCTCTTGTCTTTGAGACACGTCTTTTAGGTACTGCCATATGTTATCCTTTGTAATTATATATTTTAAAATTCAAATTCCAGTGATTCATCACTATCTTCACATTTTTCACAATAATGGTAAGAGTTTTCAATAGAAGTAATTTCACTTTGAACAATAAATTCAAGGTTAATTATCCCATCAACGAATTCGATTATATCTAAATCATCTTCAGTCTCAATAACTTCATCACTTAAAGTTAATCTAAGAAGAGAATTCATATCATATTGATACCCTTCTCCACATCTATCACAGCAAAGTTCTACTTTACCCTCAAGATTTCCTTCGAGTCGTAGTCGATGATAACCACTTTTTACCAAAGTACCCTCTAATCTAACCTCATTTACGGTTAAATCAAAAGGTTTTTCACTTTGACCTATTTTATCAAAAACTATTTTCACAGTTTTTAAACCTTATACGATCTCTCTTTGTGCAAAGAAGAAGTTAATTTCATTAACAGCATTCTCTACTGAGTCAGAACCATGAACCGCATTAGCATCAATGCTCTCAGCGAAATCAGCTCTGATTGTACCAGCTTCTGCTTCTGCTGGGTTTGTAGCACCCATTAAGTCTCTGTTTGTTTGCATTGCATTCTCACCCTCTAAAACAGTTACAACAACTGGTCCAGAAATCATGAACTCTACAAGATCTTTAAAGAAAGGTCTTTCAGCATGAATTGCATAAAATGCTTCTGCATCTGCTTGAGACAGTTGAATTTTTTTAGTTGCTGCAATTTTTAAGTTTGCTGCTTCGAATCTTGCAAGAATTTGTCCTACAACGTTTTTTGCTACTGCATCTGGTTTAATGATTGATAATGTTTGTTCCACTCTTTTGCTCCATAGATTAGCGACTTTAATCTAGTAATAAATCTAGGTTAAACCACTACGTAAAGTATTTTGAATCGGAATTATATCAAAAAATAATTAAATAAAAGATTGATTTTAAAGAATTTGGGGGAAGAAAAAGAGAAACCGTAGCATAAACTACAACAGTTTCCCTCTATTTAGTGGTGTAAGATCTTAGTCTTCGATAACAGCTGAACCTGTTTCACCTCTGTCTGCATGAAGTGTTAAACCATCTTTTGGATCATCCCATACAATACAGTCTTCAGTTGGACATGCTTCCGCACATGCAGGTGTATCAAAATGATCAACACACTCAACACATTTGTCTTCGTATACGTAGTAAATCTCTTCACCCGTTGGGTTATCATCCTCATCTACGATTGCTTCTGTTGGACATTCGTCAATACAAGCTGCACAGTTAATACATACATCTAAAATTTTTACTGCCATTTTCATTCCTTATTTTATAATTTCTAAACTATAGCAAAAGTAGATTAAATAACCCTTTAATATTTAACATTAATCGACCTTAATGTTGCAATAAGTAGCTTTTTATCTCATCAACTCGTGTGAGCATCTCCCATGTAAAACCTGCATCTTCTCGACCAAAATGTCCATAAGCAGCTGTCTTCTTATAAATAGGTCTTAAAAGATCCAACTCTTTTATAATACCGGCAGGAGAAAGATCAAAAAGTTCTCGTACACATGCTTCAATTTTGGATTCATCGACACTACTTGTACCATGTGTATCCACCATAATTGAAACAGGTTGTACCACCCCAATTGCATACGCAATTTGTATGGTAATTCGATCAGCAGCATTTGCCGCGACCAAGTTTTTAGCAATATACCGTGCTGCATATGCAGCTGAACGATCTACTTTAGTAGGATCTTTTCCTGAAAAAGCACCACCACCATGAGGACATGATCCACCATAAGTATCAACTATAATTTTTCGCCCTGTTAATCCAGCATCACCTTGAGGACCTCCAATCACAAAACGACCTGTTGGGTTAATATGATAAATAATATCATCACTTAAGAGTTCTGGAGGAATTACCTCATTAATAACCTCTAACATTACTGCTTCGGAAAGTATCTCATGCGATACCTCATCATCATGTTGAGTTGAGACTACAATAGTATCTATCGCTACTGGTTTATCATCAACATATTTAACACTTACTTGAGCTTTCCCATCTGGGCGTAAAAAAGGAATGGTTCCATTTTTTCTTACTTCTGCTAGTTTCGCTGTAATTTTATGTGCTAATAAGATGGGTAACGGCATAAGTTCTGGAGTCTCGCGACAAGCATAACCAAACATTAATCCTTGGTCCCCTGCCCCTATTTCTCCTGAAACTTGATCAACACCTTGGTTTATATCAGCACTCTGCTCTCCAATTCCATTTAAAACACCTGCTGATCTATAATCAAAACCAAATGCAGCATTCGTATAACCAATCTCTCGAATCACTTCACGAGCAATTTCTTGCATTGGCGCATAGGTATTTGTTTTTAATTCACCTGCTATTACACAAAATCCATTACTCACCAATGTTTCACACGCAACTCTTGCCTGTGGATCTTCGTTTATAATATAATCTAAAATTGCATCTGATATCTGGTCTGCCATCTTATCAGGGTGACCTTCCGTTACAGATTCACTTGTAAAAATATACTCTTTTGCCATCTTTTATACTTCCTTCACTTTCTTTGCCAACTGCTCTGGCAACAATCCTAAACTCTCTTCGACTAACTTTGTATTTCCATGAGTAATAAATTCATCGTCATATTCAAATGTAGTTAATTCTATTCCCTGAATTTTCTTTTCATTTAAAAACTCTAAAATTGCCGAACCTACGCCTCCAACTTTTACTGAGTCTGAGAAAACATACCATTTTTTATGATCTTCTGCTAATGTCATTAACATTTTTTGATCTAATGGTTTTACAAAACGTAAGTCTAAAATTGTTGGGGTATCCTCTAGTAGCGATGCTACCTGTTCCGCTCTACCTACTCCATTACCATAGCCAATAAAAAGTATGCCGTTCCCCTCTTTAATCACACGTGACTTACCCAATTCAAAAGGGCTTATATCTTCATTTTGTGAGCTAAATGCACCTCTAGGATATCTAAAGGCACAAGGTGTTGGGAAATCTTTAGCAAACTCCATTGCTAACTTCATCGTACTATTACTTGATGGTGCAAATATTGTCATATTAGGAATAGGTCTTAAAAATGAGATATCAAAAACTCCTTGATGGGTCTCTCCATCTTCCCCGACCAGTCCTGCTCTGTCTATTGCAAAAGCAACTCCCAAATCCATCAAGCAAATATCATGAATAACTTGATCATATCCTCTTTGTAAGAAGGTTGAATAGAGCGCACAAAAAGGTTTATAACCCTCTTTTGCTAAAGGTCCCATCGACGTTACTGCATGTTGCTCTGCAATAGCAACATCCCAAAAACGTTCAGGATACTTAGCCAATGCATCACTCATACCGGTACCACTTGGCATCGCGGCAGTTACACCAACTACTTTATCATCTTTATCTGCCAACGCTACCAATATTTCAGAAAAAATTGCGGTTGATGCTTTGGGTGCCGATTTTTTTTGAGAATTTCCAGTTGCAACATCAAACGCACCAACACCATGCCAATGCTCTTTGTCACTACCTGCCCCTTCTGCTACTTCATACCCTTTTCCTTTGGTCGTTTGCACATGCATAATCACGGGACGTTTCATATCTCTTGCTATCTCTAATGTCTCTTTTAAGGATGCAATGTCATGTCCATCAATCGGTCCAATATATTCTAAACCCAATTCCTCAAAAAGAATCCCTGGCGTAATCAAATGAAATGATTCTTCAAAACGTTTCGCCAAATAAGTTGCCCCATCAGGCAGAGATTCTAACATCTCTTTCGTCTTAGCTTTAAATTTTTGATAGAAAGGAGATGCCATTTTTTGCGATAAAATTCGACTCAATGCTCCTATGGGTGATGCGATACTCATCTCATTATCATTTAAGATAATTATGGCAGGATATTTTCTGTCACCCAATTCATTCATTGCTTCATATGCCATACCCGCACTCATAGATCCATCACCAATAACCGCAAGTGGCATACGCTCATCTTGCTCACCATTCAAGGCAATAACTTTTGCTGCTCCTGTTGCAAGTGAGATAGAAGTTGAAGAGTGTCCTGCCATATAGTAGTCGGTATCTGATTCTTTTGGTTTGGTATAGCCACTTAAACCACCAAACTGTCGTAAGGTATCGAACTCATCCCATCTATCTGTCACCAACTTATGTGCATAAGATTGATGAGAAACATCAAAAATAAATGGGTTTTTCTTGGCATCAAAAACAGCATGCATGGCAACAATAATATCTGTTGCCCCTAAAGTAGAACTTAGATGCCCTCCATTTTTACTTACCGTATCCAGTATTTTTTGACGTACTTGTTTGGCAATATCTTCTAATTCTTCAATGCTTTTTGTTTTTAAATCTCCAAATTTACTCACGTTAATACCTTTTTTAAAACTTCGAAGAGCCTATCATTTTGCTCTTTAGTTCCAATGGTAATACGTACTGCATTCATACCATATGAAGCTAAATTACGAATAATTACTCCTTGTTTTAATAATTCTTCTGAAACATTTGTAGAATCAATGGTTTTATTAAATAGATAAGTAATAAAATTTGTATAACTTTCTATATAATCAAACTTATTCTCTTTGGCAAATGCTTCATAACGAACTATCTCTTCTTGATGTAATGCAATAGAATCATTGACAAACGCTTCATCTTTACACGCTTCTATCGCTGCAGCCAAAGAGAGAGTGGTAATGTTAAAAGGTGGACGCATTTTATAAAGTTCATTAATTAACGTACTGTTTGCAATACCATATCCCACACGCATTCCCCCTAACCCATAGGCTTTAGAGAATGTTCCCAAATAAATTACATTTGAATAGCCCATCACATCGTTAGGTGTAATACTATATTTTTCATCTTTTGCCGCAGCATACTCCATATAAGCACCATCAACAACAACCAATGTATCTTCACCTATTGCTTCAATAATCTTAAGAACATCCTCTTTACTTGTTGCATCACCTGTTGGATTGTTAGGCGTACAGAGATAAACTATTTTAGGTTTATGTTCATTATACGCTTCTATAAATTCATCTACTTTATGTTGATAACTTGCTGTTCTTACGATATTCGCACCCATCTGTTTGGCATAAATTTCATACATAGCAAAAGTTACTTTTGACATTAATACCGAATCATTTTCATTTAATAATGCACGAGAAACAAATTCTAAAACTTGATCAGAACCTGCCCCGATAATAATATTTTCATCTGTCACTGAAAACTTAGAAGAGAGTGCAGATTTGAGTTCAAACATGCTGTCATCAGGATATAAAAAAGCTTTATGTGCATTATTGGCAATAACTTTAGCAACCTTAGGACTACAACCTTTAGGGTTCTCATTTGATGCCAACTTTACCACATCACTTGGATTAATACCATATTCTCGCACAACCAACTCGATAGGCTTCCCTGCCTCATAAATTTTTATATCTTTTAATGCTTCGTTAAATTTCATTTTCCCTCTTTCCAATCTTTAAATATCATCATTCTCTTTAACATAAGAGCCTAATATTTTTATTAACTCTTTGTGTCGATTCATAATAGGATCAATATGAGCATCAAGTTGATGTCCATTAAACTCAATAAAGAAAATTGATTTTCCTTCAACAATATGTGACTTTATCTTTGTTAAGTTAACCTCACAACGTTCAAAATCATTTAAAAATTCAACCAATGATCCTGGTGTATTAGGAAGACGTACAAGCATGGATGTTTTATCATCCCCTGAAGGAAGATTATCAAAGTTACTAATAATAAAAAATCTTGTTTTATTATCAGCACAATCTTCAATATTTTCAAAAAGAATAGGAAGATTGTACATTTTGGCTGCTACATCAGCACAAATAGCGGCAGTTCCTTCTTCTTGCATGGCTAACTTTGCAGCCTTTGCTGTTGATTCAACAGGAATCAACTCAACTTCATCTAAACCACAATCTTGCAAAAAGTTATGACACTGATCAAACGCTATATCTTTAGAATAGACTTTTTTAATCTCTTTTATACTATTACATGTTGTCGCTAAAGTATGATGAATTTCAACAAAGACTTCTGCAATAATTTTTAAATTGTACTCTCTCAGACAATTAATCGTATCACTAACAATTCCATTAGAAGAGTTCTCTATTGGGATTACGCCAAACTTGGCAGTTCCTCTGTCCACTTCTCTAAATACACCTTTTATGGAACTAACAGGGATATAAGAACTCATTGCACCAAATTTACACTCTGCTGCTTGATGTGTAAAGCTAGCCTCTGGTCCAAGGTACGCTATGGGCTCTGGTCGTTCAAGGTTTCGCGCTACGGCAAACATTTCTAAAAAAAGTGCATCTATGGCAGTATTGGTTAACTTTCCTTTGTTATTCTCTTTTAAACGATTTAAAATTGCCTGCTCTCGTTCTGGTCGATAGATAGGGGCACCCGTTGTATTTTTAAGCTCACCAACTTGATGAACATACTCCATTCTTTTATTATAGAGTTCTAGTAAAGTATCGTCTATAGTGTCGATTTGTATACGTAATTCATCAAGTGTCATGAGTTTTATTCCCTTATTCTCTTTATTTCGTCGGCTAAAGCCAACCCTACATGTCCCGAACTGTATTAGTGGTTGGAAGCTGTAGGGTTGGCTTCAGCCGACACAATTTATTTATATTATTGTTGCCAACTGGTATCACAACTCTCTTCTAATCGTATTTGATCTTCAAATGTTTCACGTTCACGAATAAGATGGTCTTTCCCATCTAAAATGGCAACTTCTGCTGCTCGTCCTCTTGTGTTGTAGTTACTTGACATGGTAAAGCCATATGCACCTGCTGAGTGTACCACCAAAATATCATGATGATCAAGTTTTGGAAGTTCAATATTTTTACCTAAAAAATCACCACTTTCACAAACGGGGCCAACAACATCTGCAAGTGTTTTTTCACCCTCTTTTTGTAGCGCTTCTATCTTATGGTAAGCATTATATAAACTTGGACGAAGTAAATCATTCATTGCTCCATCTACAATAACAAAACGTTTATTACCATTTACTTTTTCATAAAGAACAGAGGTGACAAATATACCAGAGTTTGCCATCATATAACGTCCTGGTTCCGACAAAATAGTTACATCTAAACCTTTAATTTGACTAATAATTGCTTTGGCATAATCTGCAGGAACAATTGTCGTTTCATCATCGTAAACCACACCTAATCCCCCACCAATATCAAAAAATTTAATCTCTATACCAATGGCATCTAAAGAACGTACCAAGTCGGCTACAATACCACATGCTTCGGTTATCGGTGCCAACTCTGTAAGCTGAGAACCAATATGAAAGTGAATTCCTATAGGATTTAAATGATCTGATTTTTTTGCATAAATATACATACGTTTTGCTATATCTAAACTCACTCCAAACTTGTTCTCATGTAAGCCTGTTGAAATGTATGGATGTGTTTTGGGATCAACATTGGGATTAACACGAATAGAAATACGTGCTTCAACACCCAACTCAGCAGCTATCATCTCTACCCGTTTCATTTCCGCTTCACTCTCTAGATTAATAAGTAAAATATCTTCTTCTAGCGCAGTACGAATTTCAGAATCTCGTTTACCTACACCTGAAAAAATAATTCGATATTTTTTAACACCGGCTTTTAACGCACGTTGAACTTCACCAATACTCACACAATCAGCACCTGCACCTAAGTTTGCCAAATGACGAATAACTGCCAAGTTAGAGTTTGATTTTACAGCATACGCAACCAGCGATTTTTTACCTGAAAAAGCTTCTTTTAACTCTTCATATCGGTTTGTAATATTGTTGAAATCATAAAGATAAAGAGGTGTATCATATTTTTTTACCAAGCTTGTAATGTCTAAACTCATAATAAATCGTTCCTAATTGTTATAATGGTCGCGATTCTATCTAAAATTTGGTTATAGGCGGATGATGAGAGAAACCGTCCTAACCTTATAACTGTTTAATCGAGTATCTACTCTTCTCTCTTTAATGCTTCTTCTTTTTTTCTTTTCCATATAATATAAAGCTGACTTTTATCAACGTTTACTAACAATGAGCGTGCTAACATTGCACCAACTTTTATACCAGAGGGGAGTAAATCAAGTTCTCCTTCCACCTCTTGCACTAGCGCATATTCATAATCTTTTGATTGTCTATTATATTTAACAACTTGTTGAGATGTATCTTCTACCCAAGAGAACCATTCATCACCTTTCAAATAACCACTAAAAGTTGTGCCATCACTCTGTTTAAACGATATTTTTCCTTTGTAAGCAGGAATAGCATAAGAACTTATCCAGAAACTCATTAATAAAATTATTATTTTTTTCATCTTTTTTCCTTAGTTTATTTCAATATCTATCGACATGCTTGCTGCTCGTTGTGAAATATTACTTATACTTAAACCACTTTCAGCACCATCATATCTGTCACTATTTGGAGTTGTTGCCGTACTAAAGTTATCGACATTACCAGAATAAAATAAATTCTCTCTATGTCCTTGATGAGAGGCATTATCTAAACCTGCACGATTTGCCTCTTCTATATCAACCCACTTATGCGTCTCATCATCGTTATCATTTTGATTATCATCAATATGTAAAATAGACAATCCACCTTTATATGCACCGCCTCCTTCTAAGGAATAAAGCCCTTTATCATACCCACTATTGGCTCGATTTTCTATAAGAAAATACTCTCCACTTCTACCTGTTTCAAATCTATATAATATATAATCATGAAATGAAGTGGCTCTTAAATTAACGCCTATCATGTTTTCAGTAATGCTAACTGCTTCAATAAAATTTGATTTCACTTTAGACCACCCTGTCATATGTACCGGAGTTTCTCCTGGCTCTTCCCCACTCTGTCTTCCCCAACTTCCTGCACCCATTAGTCCAAATACGCCAATACCTTCTGAACTCCCATCAGTATCATAAAGATCAGGTAAGTCAAATGCTGCATGACCTAACTCATGTGCAATAATCCCAATACTAGCATCTTCACCATCCAGTTCAAAATGTTTTTCACCAAAACGAGAATACCCACCATCATGACTGTAACTCATGACTTTAACACCATCTAATTCTGGTGCTTTACTACTAGGAAATCCCCATGCATGCGCCCATATTCCAGGTATTACTCCGGTTGCACTCTCTCCTCCTGCAACCAAAAACATAATTTGGAGTTCATCATTGGAAATACTTCCATTTTCATTCATATCATAGTTAGAAAAATCTATATACTCATCAGCCAATGCAATCGCATCTTTTAAGCGTGTAGTAAAATCATTAACATTACCAGGATGATCCTCAGTTAATTGTACGGTAATCAACCCATCATGTGTACCATCTGTCTCAATAGCAGCTAAAAAAGCAAACTTTCCATAAGAAATTTCATCATAGTAGTGATTTAAATTTCCTTCATTATTACCAAAAATCTTTTGATGCCAAATTTCTGCACTATGTTCAAACTGATAATCATCAAATTCTATACGAATAATAAGTAAAGGAAGTTCTCTTTTATTCGAAAGAACGTTGACTGTTCTTGTGATAGTCGTTTCATTACCTGCATCGTCTATAGCGGTATAAGTAAGAACATAAGTACCTACCACAGAAGTATCAACGGTTCCATGCATAACAACCGTAACATTATCATCAATATTATCAGCAACATTAACACCAAGTTCAGTATACTCTTCACCTTGTGTAAGGCTAATATTGTTGTCTCCATGAAGTGTAATTTCAGGTGGAACAACATCTAAAATATCAAATTCAAAGATTAATTCTCCACTGGTTTGAACTTTTATCCAGTAACTTTTTTCTCTCTCAAATGTACTAAAACTATTTAAAAAGCCTTCTCCATTATCTTCATATGCTTTTTTATAGGTTGTATCGGAACCTTCTCCTTGAATGACCAATAAGTTATTAGCTCCTAACTGCTCTTTTATAATTGTTACATTAAGTTCTTGTATGGGAGATATAAAGTTCCATCCAGCAAATAAATCAATCTTTTTTATCCCATAATACATTTCAGGTTCATATGAAAAATTTACATCTTCTGTAGCATGAATCCAATATCCTTTTCCAAAAGCTGTTTGTGTAAAATCATTTAAAAACTCTTCTCCATTATCAAGATAAGATTTTTTATATGTCGTACCTGACCCACTTCCCTGCACCACCAATAAATTTTCTTCTCCTATTTTATCTATTAAATACTCTATCGTTATATTTGATTCAAATCCAACAGCGTTATATCCTGCTCTTAATTCTATGGTTCGATTTACATCTGCATAGATTAACTCAATAATTATAAAAACTAAAATCCATACTTTTCGCATTAAATAGATCCTGCATCATTAATTATCCAACTGTAACTATCTATGATATGTTGTCTACTATTTGAAGCATCACTGCTATAATAACTTCCCTCTATAGTAAAGGTTACATTTGATTGAAGAGTTTGTCCACTCCATCCATTGAGAAGGGCATCATAATTGTCTGTTGAAAGTTTTGCTCCTCTATTAAACATATCTCGCATATTAGTTACATTTGAAACATTCCAATTGGCTAAATTTTGATCAAATACAGATGCTCCTGAAAACATATATTGCATCTCTGTTACACGGGAAACATTCCAGTTTCCAATATCTTGATTAAATGCTGAAACACCATCTTCATCTCCTGAATAATTATATGAACCTCTAAACATATAACTCATATCTCTTACACGGGAAACGTCCCAATCTCCGATATCTTGGTTAAATTTATCAGCGGCATAAAACATACTATTCATATTTTGAACACTTGAAACATCCCAACCTCCAATAGACTGATTAAAGCTTGTTGCCTGAGAAAACATACTATGAATATCTCTTACATTTAAAATATCCCAATTTCCTATAGGTTGATTAAAACTTCTTGCTTCAGAAAACATACCATTCATATAAATTACTTTTTTCACATTCCAATTATCAATAGGTTGATTGAAACTTGCCGCACTTGCAAACATACCACCCATATTTTTCACATTAGAAGTATCCCAATTATTTATTGGTTGATTGTAAGAAGAGGCTCCTCTAAACATAGATACCATAGATGTTACATTAGAAGTATCCCAACTATTTACATTTTGATTAAAACTTCTTGCATTACAAAAAACAGCAAACATATTAGAGACATGAGAAACATCCCAATTGTCAATCGGCTGATTAAACGATAGAGCTGTTCTAAAAATTTCATTTAAAAGAATAACATTTGAAGTATCCCAACTATTTATATTTTGATTAAATCTTAAAGAAAATTTAAACATTTCGCTAATATCAATAACATTAGAGATATCCCATCGACTAATATCTTGGTTAAAGTATTGGGTATTATAAAACATCTCATTCATCGTTGTAACATTTGAAACATTCCAATCTCCTATATTTCGATTAAAGTTAGAAGCACTTGAGAACATTCCACTCATATCTATTACATGAGAGACATCCCATTCATTTAAATCTTGATTGAAACTTGTATTTGAAAATAATCCACTCATATTTGTTACCGTAGAAACATTCCAGTCACCTATGTCATGATTAAAACCAGATATACCATGAAACATATATCTCATATCAGTTACTTTTGATAAATCTGGAATATCTGTAGCATTAATAACCATCTTATAACAACTTAAAAACATATCTTTTGTAGATAGCCACTCTATACTTCCCCATTGTTCTACAGAACGTAACTTTGGTGTATTTGGCCAACCTATAGGATTAAATATAGGAAAGTCTCCACTTATAGAAACACTATATGTTCCTTCACTACTATAAATATGAGAAATATCTCCTTGCACATTGTCGTCATGATTTCCATCTCCCCAATCTATACTATAGTTATATCCACTACCTACGGTACCAATAGTAATTTGAAAATCGTTATCATTTCCATTATCTTCAACCTTCCAGTTTGTAATAAAAGGTCTACTTGGTAATTCTATACTTATATTTGAAAAATTCATATTCGTTGCATAATTTACAATTTCACTTCGTTCAACTTCCTTTTCAGTTGCATTAAAAATTCTTATTTGAAATTTACTACTATCAGGATAGCTACTATTAATGGTAACCTCTAAATCTTCTCCATTAATTTGACCCAAAAATGAAATAGAGGTAGAAGAAGTTTCTGTATTGGGCAATCTGTCACTATACGCACGTATAATATACTCTTCTCCCCCTATGGTTTTAACAACTTCAGCATTCTGATTACTACTATCTTTAGCTATATTTTCCAAGTCAAAAATGAAATTTAAAGTTACAGAAGATACCACTTTTACCCAATACCCTTTACCTACTTCAAATGCAGTAAAACTATTAAGAAACCCCTCTCCATTATCAACATATGATTTTTTATAGGTTGTTCCTGAATCTCCACCTTGTATTATAAGTAAATTATCACTTCCTAGTTGATGCTTTACTTCTTCAAGTGTTAAAACTGAAAGGGGAGCAATAAAACTCCATCCTTCTTGCAAATTTACAGATTCTGTCCCAGTATACACTTCCGGTAAATATGAGAAAGTTACATCCGAATTAACTTTGATCCAATACCCTTTACCCTTATTTGTTTGAGTAAAATCATTTAAAAAACCTTCTCCATTATCAGCATAAGACTTTTTATACGTTGTTCCCGAACCTACACCCTGTATCACCATAAGATTATCTAACCCTATCTTATCTTTTAATTCTGCTAATGTCACATTGGAATCAAATCCTACAGCGTTATACCCTGATTGTAACGCTACCGTTCGATTCTCTTCTGCAAAAAGTAGTTGAAAACTTATCAAGAATCCTACTATTCCCATTAGTAATTTTTTCATTTTAAATCCCTATATCATTAAATTTTAACACATCGCCTTCTAGCACCACTTCATCACTCTCACCAACTAAGTTTTCTCCCTCAAAAACTTTTACCACAAAGATATCTCCATCTTTATAATTATCATTAATAGTTAAAAGAGAGGTCGTACTTTGCCCATTAATCTTCCCATAAATAGCTTTGGTAGATTGTGAAGGTTTCTCTTCTAATACTCTATTTGTATAAACCACAACTTTATATTTTCCAAATTTATTACTTACCTCTTTTACGCTGTTATCTATGGCTATTTTATTTGCCGTTGTACTTACTCCTGCAATCTTTGTTACTGAAGTTTGTGTTTCTGTCGTTTCTGAAGAGCCTCCCCCACATCCTATAAAAAATGGTAATAACGCTATTCCTATTAATTTTGTATACTGTTTCATCTTTTTCCTTTTATTTTTAGTATCTCATACGTATATGAGATACCAAAAATAGTTACTCCCACGGTAATGTGGGAGTACTATAAAAAGACTACTTTTCTAGTTTTAGAATAGCAGATCGTGCATAACCTGGATTACTTTGAAGCATCCAATTGGCTTCTACAAAATAGTATGACCCATCTTGACCAATCAGTTTTAACTTCATATATCTATCATTATCATCGTCAGCATCATCTGTTACCATAATGAGTTCTCCATTAACTATAGAGATATCATCAAAGTTCATAGGCCAACGATTATTACTATCATTTAAATTAAAGGCATCAAAGTTAGGATCAATCATTGCTGATGTAGTACCAGTAAATACCAATGCTCCATCAGAAACTTCAGTATTAGTACAAGCTGTTCTATCCTCTAACTCTTTTATAATATTCATTGTCGCATCTTCAATTAATGCCGTCGTAAAGACTAAACTATCATCATTATAGAATGCTCCAAATGAGTAATCACCACAGTATGGTTTTTCTGTTCCTCTATTACCAGGTACTTCATATCGACAAACTACCCATTCAACTGGATGTCCACTACTGTCTCTATAATTTGAAATAGAATCTGCTTTAGCACATCCTACTTTAGTAGTTTTTTGCCATGCAACTTGAGTATAGTGTCCAACAACATCACCATTTCCTGTATTGTTCTCATAATCATAAAAAGCTTTTTCATTTGACCATGAGTCAACTGCTCCACCTTCTCCTCCACCTACATACTGATCATGTACGAAGTTTTCTACCATAATATCTACAGGGGAAGAAGTTACATAACCTGCTGGGCTACTTAACGATGATCGTGCGATATTTTCACCTTCACCATTAAATGGCAAACCATGAGTATCTTCATTAAAATGTGCAGCATGTGGTGACTGACCAGCATCTGCTTCTGTTTGAGTATAGTGTACTGCTAAATAGTTAGCCCACTGTTGTGCATGTTTTGCTAAAGTAGTATCCCATGTTAAATTACTATCAGAAAATTCTAAATTTCTATAAACATTATGTCGTTCTACAATTTTTGCTTCTATGGTCACATGTGGATCTCCCAATGTAATAACACCCCAATTAAGTGGATCAGCTTTTACAAAAACTGCACTTTGTCCAACAACTTCTCCATTTGCATTTTTAACAACTACTTGAAATTTACTAGTTGCAGGATATCGTGCATCTGGACGTAGTACTACGGGATCATCACTACTATCTATTTTTCCATGTACTGCAAATGTATCAGAACCTGCTGATTCTGTATCTAAAACATAATCTGTCATTAACGCAAATGTATAACCTAAGTCATCTTCTACTACAGGTGTTAAATTTGTACGAAGTGCTTCTATTACTAACGTTATTGGTATTTCTGTATCAACCACTGGTACTTCAACAACATTTACCGTTCTGTTAGCATCAGCAACATTTCCTGCTGCATCGGTTGCAGTATAGGTAATCACATATACACCTACCGTTGAAGTATCTACAGTTCCTGTAATTACTGCTGTTAAGTTTGTATCTACATTATCCGTTACGGTTGCGTTAAGCTCTGTATAGTTTCCATCTACAAATAGTGTTACGTTTGCATCACCATTTACAACGACTACTGGTGCTTCTGTATCAACCACTGGTACTTCAACAACATTTACCGTTCTGTTAGCATCAGCAACATTTCCTGCTGCATCGGTTGCAGTATAGGTAATCACATATACACCTACCGTTGAAGTATCTACGGTTCCTGTAATTACTGCCACTA
>Ga0256826_1000388_pt1 | contig 26617 bp, 24 predicted proteins | sample CV79metaG_FD_185975 | JGI IMG/M metagenome (GOLD analysis project Ga0256826, IMG submission 185975) | Hydrothermal vent microbial communities from East Pacific Rise, Pacific Ocean - CV79 | ecosystem: Environmental > Aquatic > Marine > Hydrothermal vents | place: Pacific Ocean: East Pacific Rise...
GAACCAGCGACCAAGTGATTAACAGTCACCTACTCTACCGCTGAGCTAATCCGGAACATTTAGAAAGTTACTCTTAAAAAGTGGTGTCAAGAGAGGGACTTGAACCCTCGACCCCCGGCTTATGAGAACAAATTAAAACCCTGAAACATCGGGTTTATGGGGATAGTGCCACTTACAATTGATGCTATTTTAGGCTATTTACTGTTATCTAGGTGACGTTTTAGGTGACACTTTTAGCTTCAGTACCCTCATCATTTATTTATAAAATTCCTGCTTCACTTAATGCAGTGACAAATTCAGAACTTACTTCTTTCGATAACTTCTCTATCTTTCTTTTATGATCTCTATACATCTGCTTGTTCTCATCAGTATCTTGTTGTAGTGTCTCTTCAAAGTATCTGCTGTAGTCTGAAAATTCATTGAGCATTGTAGCTGTCTTTTGATGATATGCATCACCACCAATAGACTTAACTTCAACATGATTAGGTTCAATCTTTTCTACATTCCAAACTGTTCCCTTTTTTGTCTTTATCTTTCGACTTACTTGCTTTGTGAAAGAAGAGAGTATATCCATCACATTCTGGCTATAACCAACTCTAGCTTCCCATGAAGAAAGTAAGCCAGCTCTATCACACAACAACATAAACTTGTAGAAGTTGAAATTAATACCATCTCTTGCTGTTGTAGAAATATGGATGTGGAAGCCTGTCTCTTCATTTGTGTAGCCATACTTGTCAATGATAGGACATATTGTTTCTATGTAATGTTTTATTCCTGAAGCTGTAGTGATAGGTACTGAAATTTCAATGCCGTTGTCTTCAAGTGATATATCTGGTTTTATCTGTATGCAGTTATTTTTGTCAGCATCTGTTGGTAGATTAACTGTGTCAACTAATATTTTTGCATTTGTAACCGTATAAATCTCTTTCGTAATGCTGTCGATGGTAGAGTTAAAGTTATGAACTTTCGTATCGATGTAAAACTCAAACTCACAACCATACTGGTACTTATCAGTTTTTTCTACTGCATACACATCGTAGTCGCAATTAAGATTAGCTTCGTATCTTTTTGTGGTGCCGTTAGTTGTGTACTTCATCATCCCTCAATCATTGCATCTAAAGTGCTATGTAATCTTCCAATTTTGTAATCAACATTATTAGTCCACTCTTTTAATGCTTCTTGGTCACTAGGTACATCAGAATCCTCTCGAATATACACAAAAGCTCTTTGTACACCATGGTGAGACTTAACTTCTATTCTTTTTCTTGCATAATAATCAGGTGCACCTTCAAACTCATCTATCTTTTTCATCAGTTCAGCTCTTGTGATTTTATACAACTCACCTTGTATCTTGGTATGTGGAGCATCTACTAGATAAGGATAATTTCCAAAAGAGTCTTCAAACATAGCAAACTTCTTCACAGTATGTGCCTTACCCAGTCTTTTAGCATATTTATCAAGAAGGTTATGATTATCAAAGCCTTTCTTTAGTGATCCATATACAAAGAGTAGTTCGTTGAATGTTTCTTCTTTTTTGAAGTGACCTTTACTTACAATGGTAATTACACCGTTGTCATGAAGTCTATGTAGAATCTTTCTAGTTGTATCAGTAGAAACACTATCAAGCTTAGCAGCAGAAAATGGTAAAGTTATGCCTAACTCTAATGACTGTACTTTACGATGAACTTTTGCAATATAAGACATTTTCTACTCCTTTAATATAATCGTGACAGTATTATAGCAAAATTATATAATATTGTCACGATTGTTATTCTGCTTACACATTAGTATAAAGGACTAAACTTAAATATAAATTATTTGAAAAATACATTTTTTTCTTGTAGTAGGTGAGCTATAAGTGTTGATTTTCCAGATGCATTTGCACCTACGAAAATAAATGCTTTTGGTTTGTCAATTATTTTGTGTGCGTATCGTGAAGATGAGAGTAGCTTGCATTATTGATGATGTTTAAAGCATTCACTGCGATAGTTGGAATGTTTGGCATCTTCATTTTAGATAATATTTTATTAGTAGACTGTGGAGTCGAAGGAATAGAACATTTAGAATTATTGTTGTTATATCTTGTAGTTGACACTGACTATTCCTCATCTAAATTTGTATGAAAATTATAGCATAATACAGATTAGTATCTTTTTTCATCCTGTAATCATCATGCCTAAAGAAATGATGATTCTAAAATATATTCGTTAGCGTTCAACTTTATGGAATCCAAGTTCAACTTGAGCATTCACAAGAAGTGTATAAAACTCATCAAATTTAGAAAAATAATCTTGCATCAGACTATTTGTCGAGCTAGCTTGAATTAATGGCTCAAATTCGTCAAGTAAATCATCTATTTTCAATATCATACTATCAATCTGCAGATTTGTAAGGTTCATATGTTTATGATATTTTAGCAAATCATCAAAGAAAGTATATGAGGCAGAGAGAAGCATTATTCTTTTCACTATCTCTTCATTATCCTGCATATTACCAATATTCTTTTCATAATAGCTACTATGCCCCATTAGAGAGCCAATATGTTGAGAGAAGTTGGTTTGTATTGATAAATCATATATTGCTTCTAGCATATGCTACTCCTTTGATTTTATTAGAATAGTTATAGCATATTTTATATTCTCTATTTTATAGATGACACTTTTCCCAAATTTTATGTTCTATATATATAAGAGAGAAGTAATCTTTTTTCTCTCAAAAAAACATTACTTTACTTAGATCCGATTCACTAGATCTATAAGGAATCACAATGCTATTTTTATACAACAACACTAACCATCTAAGTTTATACACTCATGTATTACATCATATAAATCCAGTTAATAATCTGGACTACTATCCTCTCACAAAGGCTTAAATATGTCATTCTTAAAAACACTCATCCCCATCGCAATAGATACTGCAATAGTAATTGCTCAAGAACTCGCAAAAAAATCTACTAAAAAATAGTGCCTCTGCCTATATAGGCATTTCATTTCAAAACAAACCAAATATCCAAAGGATACACCCATGTCAAAATTTCCACTAACAACACAACAGTTACAGACTCAAGCACCAGCACTCTTCACAGAGGAACCACATTATGAAGCAAGTGATAAATATCATTTCGTTTCTACAATAGATGTAATAAACGAAATAAAATCTCTCAATTGGTATCCAACCTCAGTACAACAGTCATCTGTAAAAGATAATGACAAAGAGGGGTACCAAAGACACCTAGTCCGATTCCGTCATTTCGATGATCTTCTCAATCCAAAAGAGAATGCCGTAGAGCTTTTACTATTTAATTCTCACGACCGTTCAACTGCCTTTAGTATCTCAGCAGGCATCTACAGATTCGTTTGTGCCAATGGCTTAGTAATTGCAGACTCCGTATTTGAATCTTACAAAATAAAACATATCGGTGAAAGAGAAAACGATGTAGCACAAGCTATAGGGAAGATAACATCTTATAAACCACAACTTCAACAGAAGATAGACAGATTTGAATCTATCACACTCTCACAAGCAGAACAGGAATCATTTGCTCGTTCATCAATACCTCTAAGATTTGATAAGCACTTGCAGGTTGACCACAAAGATTTACTCGTTCCACACAGAGATGAAGACACCAAAGATGATCTCTACACAACACTCAATGTCATTCAAGAAAATCTCCTTCGTGGAAATGTTTCCGGTGTTAATAATATTACAGGAAGAAGATTCACTTCAAGAGAGATAACCTCTATAGGAAAAGATGTAGATGTTAACCAAGGTCTATGGGATATAGCAGAGCGAATAGCTTCAATCAAAGAGCCAGAAATGGCATTAGCAGCATAAGGAAAATATCATGCAAAAACTGACAACACAACCCTCACAACTAGAACAAGATTTAGTAGCACTTCACACTGGAACATCTCAAAGTAGAGAGTGGTTTCAACAGAGTCTGATGAATATATTAAAAGCACCAACACAATCTTCATTCGCAAAGGCTGATCGTGTAGCAGAAGCATTTATAAGTTTAGATCTAAAGATAGACTATATCAAAGAACAGCAGAAGATTCTTGCCAACCTCAAAAAGCAACTCGAACTAGCTAAAAGTTCTGCAAAGGTAGAAGTGTCAAATGCCTTAATCTCTCTAGGTGTCACAAAAATTGAGGGACTTGCCATCTCTAGTATCACAGCAAGTAAAGCAACAGATAAAAGTGTCGCCAAATTAGAGATACTAGATGAAAATGCACTTCTTAACAGAGGATTCTTCAAAGTAGAGATAGACAGAGAAGCAGTTGAAAAAGCATTACTCTCAGCAGATCAAAGAGTAGAGGTCGAAGAGTTCGCAGATATGAAAATAGAACTTATACATAAACCTGCAACCATCCGTATCAATAAAAGAAAATCATTCGCTCAAGAAGAGCCAACACCTATAGCAGCATAAGGAGAGAGAACTATGTTCAACGATAAACAGTCACAAGTTTTAGCCTATGAGCTAGACAGCAGTAGAATTAAGAGTCGCTCGAAAGGAAATATCAGTCTCTCATACTTAGAGGGCTTTGATATTATCGAAACAGCTAATAAGATATTTGGTCATGGGAATTGGGACTATACAATCACAACACTAGAACAGGTCTCACAAGAACAGAATCAAAATCAAAACCACATCATCTGCTACAAAGCCGTCATCAATGTAGTAGTGCACGATCTCTCTCACTCTAAACTTGTAAGTCGTGAGGATGTAGGTTTCGGCAGTGGTATTGCAAAGACACTTGCTGATGCACATGAGGGTGGAGCAAAAGAAGCAGTTACCGATGCCATCAAAAGAACTATGAGAAGCTTCGGCAACCAGTTTGGAAATTCACTTTATGATAAGAGTCGAACACAGCAAAATCAGCCTCAACAAATTCAACAAACACAATATGCCAAACCACAGCAACAGATACAACAAACACCACCTCAGAACAATCAACAATCCTATTCATCACAAGAGTATGCATCACTTTTTAACATCGGACTTCAAATATTAGAGCAAGGTGGTGACATCGTCGTTATGGGTGAAGATATTTTTAGTAAGAAAGATTCTATCAAAGCATGTGGCTTTAGATGGGATAGTGGGCGAAAGCTCTGGTATAAAACAATCAATCAGCAACAACAAGTCGCATAAGGAAAGAATCATGTTTAAAGTAATGAAAGAAAAAGCCCTCTCAACGGCTGCAAAGACAATCAGCAACAGATATATTCACGAATACGGAAAGATAAATCAGATACATGTTGATACGAAAAAACAATCCATTTCTTTAGAGCTACAGTTACATGGCGAATCTGATACAATCGCTATTGCTGTAGAACACTATGAGATAAGTGCTGATAACAATATCATTTTTAGTGGTCTGGTTAGTTCTAGAGAGTGGCTGGATGTAATACTAGCTAAGTATATAGAGAGTAGAGAATTTCAGATACCATCTGAATATGCTACCATTTTACGGTCGATAACATAATGAATAGTCTCATTCCTCAAACCCTGCTAAGTGATATTCCCGACTTATACGACACAGAGGGACAAACAAACCCTCTCTGTCATGTTAAGCTCTTTACTCCTGATAGTAATTGGACTTGGTATATCATCGAGTTTTCAAAATCTGATAGAAGTACCTGTTATGGTTATGTTCAAGGTTTAGAGAGTGAGCTTGGATATTTCACTCTTGAAGAGCTTGAAGAAATTCACGGTCCTCTTGGTTTAACAATTGAGAGGGATCTTTCTTTTACTCCTACACCGTTTACTACAATTCAAAAGGGCGAAAATGTCTGCTCTACATAATAATAAAATAAATTCATTGGAAAGAGTTCTTAAAAATACTAAGAGAGTTGAATTTCAAAATAATGGTCTCTTTTACGAAATCTTTGAATCATCAAATGATGAATATGAAATTAATATTTATGCTAATAAAATAAAAGATGAAAATAGTGAATATATTGAATCAAATATTATTGATGGTGGTATTTGTAGTGGTAGTGCTAGAGATGCAATTGAGTGTGCATTTTAAATTTTCCTTGGTCAGATCCTCTGGCTAAGGAATCTATCTTATTTTTCGTCCTTGTCTAATAACTACAATATATACATACATTCTTTACATGTATCACTTTACTAAATACCCTTATTTATAATTTCCGTCATTTTTAAACAGAAAAAACAACTCATAAATGTATAATTAACTTAACTAAATTTTATAATATGGATACTTTATGGCAATCAAAAAAACAGAATTATATAGCTCATTGTGGGCAAGTGCGAATGAGCTTCGTGGTGGTATGGATGCTAGCGAATACAAAGACTATGTACTAACACTTCTGTTTATGAAATATGTATCTGATAAATATAAAGCTGACCCTGATAGTCTGATAGAAGTTCCAGAGGGCGCTTCGTTTGATGATATGGTAGCTCTTGCTGGTGATAAAGAGATTGGCGACAAGATGAATAAGATTGTGGCTAAACTTGCTGAGGCTAATGACTTAAAAACTACTATCGATAATGCAGACTTTAATGACCCCTCCAAACTTGGTACTGATAAAGCTATGGTTGATACTCTCTCTAAGCTTGTAAATATATTTGACAACCTAGACTTAGGTGCAAATACAGCTGAGGGTGATGATATTCTTGGTGATGCTTATGAGTTCTTAATGCGTCACTTTGCTACAGAGTCAGGAAAGAGTAAGGGACAATTCTACACTCCACCAGAACCATCTACTGTTATGCCACAACTTATTGGGATTGGTGAAAACACACAACAGGACGAAACTGTTTACGATATGACTTGTGGATCAGGTTCTCTTTTACTAAAAGCAGCTTCTCAAGCACCAAATGGAATGAGTATCTACGGTCAAGAAAAAGATATAGCAACAACTGCACTTTGTAAAATGAATATGATTCTTCACAACAACGAAACAGCAGTAATCGCCAAAGGTGGAAATAGTACACTTGCTAAACCTGCCTTTACTGAAGAGAACGATACTAAGGTAAAGACCTTTGACTATGCAGTAGCCAATCCACCATTTTCACTAAAGGCTTGGACTTCAGGTGTAAACTTTCCAGATACTTATGAAAGATTTGAAGGGTTTGATACTCCACCAGAGAAGAATGGTGACTATGCCTTTTTGCTTCATATGATAAAGTCACTTAAGAGTACAGGTAAAGGTGCTATCATCTTACCTCATGGTGTTTTGTTTCGTGGAAATACTGAAGGAAGTATCCGAGCTAAACTAATAAAGAAAGGCTATATCAAAGGTATTGTAGGACTCCCTGCTAACCTTTTCTACGGTACGGGTATTCCAGCAGCTATTATTGTGATTGACAAAGAAAATGCCTCATCTCGTAGTGGTATATTTATGATTGATGCAAGTAAGGGCTTCAAGAAAGATGGCAACAAGAACCGTCTTAGAGATCAAGATGTTCATAAGATAGTAGATACATTTAATAACCAATTACTCATCCCTAAATACTCAAGAATGGTTACAACAAAAGAGATCACAGATAATGACTTTAACCTTAATATCCCTCGTTACATAGACAGTAGTGAACCAGAAGATTTACATAACTTGTTTGCTCATCTTAACGGTGGTATTCCTTCTCATGATGTGGATGCTCTTAGTAATTACTGGGAGTTGTTTCCAAACCTCAAAGCTGACCTTTTTAGTCCAAGTTCAAATGATGGCTACTATGACACAAAAGTGGTTTCAAGTGAAGTGAAAAACACTATCCTTCAATCTCACGAATACAAAGCCTTTAAAGATACAGTAACACAAGTGTATCTTACTTGGCGAGAACAACACGATGAGGGCATTTATAGTCTTGGACATGGATGTAGACCAAAAGCTGTTATAAAAGAGTTGTCTGAGAGTCTGTTAGAAGCCTTTGAAGCGACGAAACTTATTGACAAATATGATGTTTATCAACTGCTGATGGATTATTATATGGAAGTTATGCAAGATGATATGTATCTTATCTCTCAAGATGGATGGGAAGTTGGTGCTACTGTTCGAGAGCTTGTACCAACGAAGAATGATAAGGGTAAATTTGTTTACAAAGAAGCTCATGATTTCGAGGTGAAAAAGGTGCGATATAAGGCTGACTTAGTACCACCTGTGCTTATCATAGACACTTATTTCCAAGAGGAACAGTTAGTCATAGATGAACTTCAATCTAAGCTTGATATAGCTTCATCGGAACTTGAAAACTATGTGGAAGAGAATAGTGGTGAGGATGGTGTCTTAGAAGAGGTGAGTAAGAAGGCAGAAGCTCAAGAGCTTATCACACAGTTCTTTGAAGCGGCTGCTAATTGTTATTTTGCTGATATGTATGTGGAATATCTAGCACTTCAAGATGGACTTACTATCCTTAATTCTGATTTTAAGGCTATAAATAAGCAATATGTCCTAAATAGTCTAAAAAATGCAAAAGGGAATGTTACAAAGAAAGCTGTAGAGACTCGAGTTCAAGCAGTTGATAGTGATTCATCAGAGTATGTAACTTTATCAAGCTGGCTCACAATAAGCAAGAAGATAACTGCTAGTAAGAAGAGAGTCAAAGAGTTACGAGAGAGTATCGAAAATGAACTTGCAACATTAACTGAGACACAACCTGAAAGTGAATACATATTAGAGCTATCAATCTTGAACAGATACTTAAATTTATTAGAAGCAAAGTCTAAAGCATCTAAAGAAGTGAAAGAAGCTAAGGATAAGCTCAACCTTGAAGTGTTTAAGAAGTATCCAACACTAAGTGTAGATGAGATTAAAGATATTGTCATTAGTCGTAAATGGTATGCTTCTTGGGGTGATGCAATAGCAAATGAGATACAAAGAGTTACAAATAGTTTAGCTAACCGTGTGAAGATACTAGAAGAACGATACAGTGAACCTATCAAAGAGATAGACAGTAGTGTTAAAGAGCTTGAGAGTAAGGTTGAAGAACACTTGAAAAGAATGGGTCTAACATGGTAGCTGATGGCTATAAGCAGACTGATATTGGTGTGATTCCTGAAGACTGGGAACTAAAGAATTTTAAAGAAGTATTTACATTTTTAACAACAGCTACTTATTCAAGAGCTGACTTAACAGAAGATGGAAGTATTCAGTATCTTCATTATGGAGATATTCATACCAAATATGATTTTACATTAGACTTCGATAAGTATGAATTGCCTCATATATCTGCTGAGCAATTGAGAAAGTATCCGTTACTAAAAGATGGTGACATTGTAATGGCAGATGCTTCAGAAGATTATAATGGTATATGTAAAAGTATAGAGATTCAGAATTTAACAAGTAAAAAGGCAATAGCTGGACTACATACATTTCTTTTGAGAGATAAAAACAATATGCTTATTAATGGATTTAAAGGCTATATCGCATCAAGTAATCTATTGAAAATTCAATTTGATAGATTGGCTACAGGGATGAAAGTTTTTGGAGTATCTAAAGGAAATTTATTAACAGTACAGATACCTGTTCCACCAAAACAAGAACAACAAGCCATAGCCACAGCTCTATCCGATACAGATGAACTTATCAACTCACTTGAGAAACTAATCGCTAAGAAAGAAGCCATCAAAACAGGAACAATGCAAGAACTTCTGACAGGTAAGAAGCGACTTGATGGGTTTAGTGGGGAGTGGGAAGAGAAGACTTTAGAAACATTAGGGAAATTTTCAAAAGGAAGTGGTGTTAAAAAAGATGAAGCGAATAGTGGTGACATTCCATGTATTAGGTATGGAGAAATTTATACCCTTCATAATGAATATATAAAAAGATTTGATTCCTACATTTCAAAAGAAGTAATGTTGACTGCTAAAAAACTGAAAAGAGGAGATATCCTATTTGCAGGTTCAGGAGAAACAAAAGAAGAGATTGGGAAATGTGTTGCATTCATTGGTGACTTTATCAGTTATGCAGGTGGTGATATAGTTATCTTTTCACCACGAAATATTGATTCTTTATTTATGGGGTACTATTTGAATACTCCTAAAATTGCTATGCAAAAGGCAAGTAAAGGACAAGGTGATGCTGTTGTACACATTAGTGCATCCAGTTTAGCCGATATACAAGTAATAATTCCTAAAGATATTCAGGAACAGAGGTCAATCTCAGGCATTCTATTTAATATGGACAAAAGTATAGATGCTCTTAGAACAAAACTATCGAAAGTCAAAGCTATCAAAGAAGGCATGATGCAAGAGCTTCTTACTGGAAGAACTAGACTGTTGAAGGATATGACATGAGTACGCATAACACAAAGGTGACATTAAAATCAATAAGTTCAGATATTAATAAGTCTGATTCAGCGATTAGAGAAGCCGTTGCTAACGCAATTGATGCTAATAGTAAAAATATTTATATAAAGCTATATGAAGAACAAGATAAAGGTACAGTTGGCGGGAATATTTTTAACTATTTTAGTTTAGATATAGCCGATGATGGAGAAGGGATTCCAGTAGAAGATACAGAATTTGAAACCGTATTTTGCCAATATAAAGTATCAACAAAAAAAGAAAAAACTAACTATGGACGCAAAGGGAAAGGAAGATACACATACTTAGTTGCTACCAACTCACCAGAGAATGTTAGCATTTTTTCAAAGCCTAAAAGAAAATGGTTTCAAATAAAATTTAATGCTAATAATAATGAAACTATACAAATAATGAAAAGCGAATTTACAGGTTCAATCAAAACAGCTGTCAGTAAGAAATTCAATACACTTGTACAGTTGAAAAATTTAGATACTAACAAGTTCCTGCTAGATGAAGTTAGTGTTGAGACTATACAGAATGAAATACAATCTGAAGTTGTTTCATTTTTTGCTGATAGGATTGCATCTAAAAGTATAAAGATTTATATTAATGATGAACTATTAAAGATAAATGACTATCTTGAGGTGCCAAAAAAGTCAGAAAAATTCACTGTAAACTTAGATGATTTAAGTGCAAGTTTTGAAGCAGATTTCTACATTTGGAATGACAAGATAAAACTAAAGGCTGATAGACAAAAGCATATATTATTTTTGGATAATGATAATACATTAAAAGGTATTTTACCATCGGGTAGGCATAAGTTGTCTATTGCAAATAGAAAACAAAACCATACTATTATTGTGAAGTCACCATACTTCGATGACCTTGACTATATCAACAATGACGATACTCATGACAATCTATTTACAAATAAGACAATTGAACACTTGAAAAAACAGATAGCATTGAGACTAGAAGAGATACTATTTGGTATTTACAAGCAACATCTTGATGAGATTTCTGATGAATATATCAAGTTTCTTAAAATAAGCCTTGATGATGAGAAAGCACAAAATGTGTATCATGCTCTTTTATTCCCAATTATCGAAAAGCTAGGAAATAGAAAGGTGCATGATGATGTGAAGTCTATTATCGCACATTTGATTGATACTCTCTTAAAGGTTTCACCTGATAGTTATATCACAAACCTACAGACAATTTTAAAATTATCACCAGAAGAGAGTTATAAGGTTGAATATATAGAGAAAAACTATGGAATTATTAAAGCTATTGCTGAGAAGCAAAAGTATGTTGAGAGAATTGATATATTAAATAAATTCGATGAGATGGTAAACGGAAAATCAAGAGCGAAAGTTAAAGAAAGAACTATGTTGCACCATGTAATAGATAAAAATATGTGGATCATAGATGAAGTATTTGAAGGGGTGAACTTTTCAGACATTGCTAGTGATGTTTCTTTAAAAACAATTTTGGAAAATGACCAGTTCTATAGTTTTGATAATACCCAACTTGACGAGCTTGTAAAAGAGTTTAACCTTAGGAAGGTTCCTGATGTATTTATCTCTATAGAGAAAGATAAAACCATTTATATAGTAGAACTGAAAAAACCAAAGACAAAGATTACACCTAAGATAATTGCTGAGATAATGGAAAAATACACAGATGTATTTAAATCTATCAACAAACGATTACCAGAGCAAGATAGAAAGAACATATTTTCTATCGCTATTTCTGATGATAAGACAGATACTGTTTATACTGTTGGTGATTTAGATAAGAACGGTGTGCAAGTTGAACCTAGAACTTGGAAAGAAGTAATTGATAAGACAAGAGAGCGATATAGCTGCCTTATTTCAGACTTGGATCATAAATTAGAAAGTAGTAAATGGGAAAATTTAGACGATTTTATTAATGACTGGAATAAGAGATGAAAGAACAATCAAATATTTTGAAAGAAGGTGTGATGCAAAAACTTCTTACTGATAAGATTAAACAGTTCAAGGAGGTTAGTTGATATGCCTACACCACAACAAGAAGTATTGACTTGGTTACATACACAAAAAGATTGGCTTCAAGAGGCTGCTTCAAAAATATTGACTCAAAATGAAATAAGCAATACAGACATTGATGATTTGATAGTTCTATTAAAATCAACAGCAGGTCAAGCTGTCACTGCAACAAGAACTTTTCCTAGCTTAAGTGCAACAGTTACACCAACAACATTAAGACTAGATGCAATTAGTGAGGTAAAAGGAATAGACAGTCTTGCGCCTAGAAATCCTTTAGCCTTTGGAACAGATAATATTACTGTTATATATGGGAATAATGGATCAGGTAAATCAGGCTATACTCGTATATTGAAGAGAGCTACAGGCAAAGCTAATGCCAAAGAACTAAAACCTAATGTATATGTATCACCAGAGCCTACAAATAGATCATGTAAAATCAAGTACACACTTGAAGGAACAGCAACTGAAATCGTTTGGAATGCTAGAGATGTAGCAATTAATGATTTACTTGGGGTTGATATATTTGATACTGATAATGCAACTATGTATTTGACAAAAGAGAAAGATGTGTCTTATACACCACCATTAGTGTCTTTATTTGAAGAGATTGTAAATGTATGTAAAAGAATATCAACTAAACTTGAAACGGAAAAGAATACTTTAGTTAAACAGCTTCCCCCTTTGCCAACACAATATACAACTACAACAAAGTCAAAGCTATATAATGGATTAAGAAGCACACATGAAGAATCTGCTTTATCTGATATTTTGATTTTTTCAGATGAAGAAAAAAAAGCTATTGAAGACTTAGAAGCAAGACTTAAAGCTGATGATCCTAAAGCTAAAGCAATACAGTTAAGAAAGAGTAAAGCTCATCTTGATAAATTTGTTGCAACAATAAAGTTAGCTTACGATAAAACAAGTCAAGACTCTTGTAATACACTCTTTACTTTAAAAAATAATGCCCTTACTAAGCGTCAAGTAGCTATTGAATCAAATAAAGAGAAAGGAGATCTCTTTAAGCTTGATGGAGTTGGTAGTGAAACATGGAAAGCATTATGGGAAGCTGCTAGAAAATACTCAATGGAAGAAGTATATAAAGGTGTTTCTTTCCCAAAGATTGAAGATGCGAAGTGTGTTCTGTGTCATCAAGATTTAGATGAAAATACACAAAAGCGAATGCAAGGTTTTGACGAATTTGTAAAGAGTACATTAGAAACTGAAGCTGCATATGCTGAGAAAGTCTGTCAAGATAAGATTAGTGACTTGCCTCTAAGACCTAATGCTGAGTCAATTAAAAATACTATTGAATTATGTGGTTTGGATTATGAAGAATGGGAAACAAAATTAGAAACCATATGGATAGAGCTTGAGACTAAAATTAGTAAACTTAAATTTATTGATGGTAGTAAAGAACTTATTGGTACAACAATTTCTTCTGAAATAGCAGTCCTAGAGAGGGTAAGTAAAGGCTATGAATCATTAGCAATTCAATACGATGAAGATGCAAAGAAATTTGATAGAGTAAAAGCTCAGGTTGATTTGTTAGAACTGAAAACTTTATCATGGACATCTGAACAAAAAAATGCAATTCTAAGTGAAGTTATAAGACTTCAAAAATATAAAATATTGGTAAATTTACTACTCTTAACAAAAACGAAACCAATCTCAACTAAAGCCAGTCAACTATCTGAAAGTATTATTACTGTTGAATATGTTCGTAGATTCAATGCTGAATTAGCAAAACTAGGTGCCAAAAATATTAAAGTAAAACTTGTTAAAACTAGAGCACAAGATGGAGTGGTTAAACATCAAATTAAACTTAAAGATGCAGTTACAAGTACATCACTGGTTGATGTGTTAAGTGAAGGTGAACAACGAATAATTTCCTTAGCTGCATTTTTAGCTGATGTCACAGGAAGAAATGAATCAACTCCATTTGTCTTTGATGACCCTATTTCTTCATTGGATCAAGATTTTGAAGAAAAAACTATAAATAGATTGATACAATTAAGTAATGATAGACAGGTGATTATTTTTACTCATAGATTGAGTTTTATGTCAATCATTAACACAAAAGCTATTTCAATAAATCCAATTCTTATTTACAAAGAAACATGGGGATCAGGAGAAGTGGGAGACCTTCCATTTTTAGGAATTACAGTAAAAAAATCTTTAAATATACTAAAAGACCAGAGATTATTGGAAGCTAGTAGAGTTTATGATGCTGAAGGACTTGCAAAGTACAATATATTGGCTAAAACTATATGTACAGACTTTAGAATAGTAATAGAGAAACTTATTGAAACAGATTTTTTATCTGGTGTAGTTGAAAGATTTCGTAGAGAAGTTCAAACAAAAAATAAAATTGGAAATCTAGCTAAAATTGAAGTGTCTGATTGTACTTTGATTGAAGGCTATATGACCAAATACTCTACATATGAACATAGTCATTCACCTGAAACTCCTGTTGATTTACCATTGCCAGATGAATTGGAAGAGGATTTTAAAGTAATTATTACATGGCATAAAGAGTTTAAGAAGAGGATGACGAATGAGTAATATAAATGCACTAGAGAGAGTAACCCAAAATAGAGTAGTCAAACTTTTTCAAGATAAACTCGATTATACATATCTTGGAGACTGGCAAGATAGACCTAACAATAAAAATATAGAAGTAGAGCTACTCACAAAATGGCTCACAGTGAGAGGAACAAGCTTAACACTCATCTCTAAGGCTACAAGAGAGTTAGACAAGGCATCGGCTATGGGACAAGGTAAAAAGCTCTTTGATGCCAACCTAGCTATCTACAAACTACTACGATATGGGGTTAAAGTACAAGAAGATATAAGCTCAAATAACGAAACAGTACATTTCATAGATTGGGAGAAGCCTGAAAATAATGATTTTGCTATCGCTGAAGAGGTAAGTATTGAGGGTGAGAATAGAAAACGACCTGATATTGTTATCTATGTTAATGGTATCGCTCTTGGTGTTATAGAGCTGAAACGATCTGGTGTCTCTGTGGCTGAGGGTATTCGCCAAAACCTTGACAACCAAAACAAGACTTTCATCAGAGACTTCTTTACGACTATGCAACTCGTTACAGCAGGCAATGATACTGAGGGCTTGCGATATGGAACGATAGAGACTGCTGAGAAATATTATCTATCTTGGAAAGAAGAGAATCCTACATATAACCCTAAAGAAGACCATAAAAATAGTAAGTATATACCTTGTCCAGATGATGTCAATGTTCTTGATTGTGCAATAGTCAATATGTTTAATAAAAAAAGATTCTTAGAGTTCATTCATGACTTCATCGTATTTGATAGTGGAGTAAAGAAGACTTGTAGACAGAACCAATACTTTGGTGTTAAAGCAGCTCAAAGACATATCGCTTCACGAGAAGGTGGAATCATTTGGCATACACAAGGCTCAGGGAAAAGCCTTACTATGGTGTGGCTTGCTAAATGGATACGAGAGAATATTACAAACTCAAGAGTCTTAGTTATTACCGATAGAACCGAACTTGATGAGCAGATACAAAAAGTGTTTAACGGTGTAGATGAAGAGATATACAGAACTAAAAATGGAAACGACCTGATAGGCACACTTAACAAAAGTGATGAATGGCTAATGTGTTCACTTGTGCATAAGTTTGGTAGAGAAGATTCTAGTGATGATTTTATAGCAGAACTTCAAAGCTCACTGCCGTCAGATTTTGAAGCAAAGGGTGAACTTTTTATCTTTGTAGATGAGTGTCATAGAACCCAATCAGGAAAGCTACACTCAGCGATGAAAAGTATCTTGCCAAATGCTATGTTTATCGGTTTTACTGGAACTCCCTTGTTAAAAAAAGATAAGCAAAAGAGTATTGAAGTCTTTGGTGGATACATTCATACTTATAAATTTGATGAAGCCGTAAATGATGGAGTTGTTCTTGACTTAAGATATGAAGCTAGAGATATAGACCAGAACTTAACATCTCAAGAAGCTATTGATGTGTGGTTTGAGGCTAATACCAAAGGCTTGTCTGATATTGCCAAAGTACAAGTAAAACAGAAGTGGGGAACTATGCAAAAGGTTCTCTCTTCAAAGTCACGACTAGAGAAAATAGTGAGTGATATTTTACTAGATATGCTTATAAAACCTCGACTATCAGATGGTAGAGGTAATGCTATGCTTGTTTGCTCAAGTATCTATGAAGCCTGTAAGATATACGAACTATTTGACACTACAAACCTCAAAGGCAAATGTGCAATTGTTACTAGCTATGAGCCATCTACTGCTGACATAAAAGGTGAAGAGAGCAATGCAGGCGATACTGAAAAGATAAGAAAATATGACATTTACCGTAAAATGTTGATGGATTACTTTGAAGATGATGATGAAAAAACTGCTCTATCTAAGGCAGATAAGTTTGAACAGCAAGTAAAAGAGAAGTTTATAAAATACCCTGGTCAAATGAAGTTGCTAATAGTTGTAGATAAGCTTTTAACTGGATTTGATGCACCAAGTGCGACTTATCTGTACATAGATAAATCTCTAAAAGATCATGGACTGTTTCAGGCTATTTGTAGAGTTAATCGTTTGGATGGTGATGATAAAGAATATGGCTATGTAGTTGACTATAAAGACCTGTTTAATAGACTTGAGGGCGCTATCGGAGATTATACTAGTGGTGCACTTGATGGATTTGATAATGATGATGTTCAAGGGCTTCTTACGGATAGACTTGAAAAAGCAAAAGAGAGACTTGAAGAAGTACGAGAAAGTATCAAAGCTCTATGTGAACCTGTAGAAGAACCAAAAAATACAGAAGACTATATACACTATTTCTGTGCAGAAGATACTACAGACAAAGATGCTCTTATAGATAATGAAGCGAAGAGAGTAGCATTATATAAGACTACAGCTTCATTTGTACGAGCATACATAAACCTTGCCAATGAGATGGAAGAAGCTGGGTACACAACACAAGAAGCTCTTACAATCAAAGATGAAGTGACACACTACGATAAGGTTAGAGAACAGATTAAACTAGCAAGTGGTGACTATGTAGATATGAAAAGACTTGAACCTGCTATGAGACATCTGATTGACCAGTACATACGAGCTGAGGATAGTGAAGTTTTAACTGACTTTGATGAGATGGGGCTTATAGAACTGATTGTTGAGAATGGAGTTGAGCATACGATAGAAGATTTACCTAAAGGGATAAAAGGTAATGAGGGTTCTGTTGCAGAAACTATTGAGAACAACATGCGAAAACTCATCATTGATGAAAATCCTGTTAATCCTAAATACTATGAAGAGATGTCTGAACTTCTGGATGCATTGATCCAAGAGAGAAAAGAACAAGCAATAGAGTATAAAGAGTATCTGGAGAAAATCAAAGATTTAGCAAGTAAAGTTGTTAAACCAACGGGAACATCAAGTTCATATCCTGATTCCTTAAATACAAGAGCAAAACAGTCTTTATATGACAACCTTGGAAAAAATGAAGCTTTTGCAATTGCTGTAGATGCTGTAATAAGACATACTAAAAAAGATGGTTGGAATGGTGACATGATGAAAGAGCGTGAACTTAAGCGTGCTATCAAAAAAGAGCTTGGCGATAAGGCTGATATGATAGATAAAATTATGGAGCTGGTGAAGCACCAAGATGAATATAATTAACAGTAGCACTATGTCTGTTGGTGGTATAGATGTTCAGATAGATAGAAAAGAAATCAAGAACTTACACATAGGTGTTTATCCACCATATGGTAGAGTAAGGGTTGCTACACCTGTAAATATTGACAATGAAGCTGTACGATTAGCTGTTGTTTCTAAATTATCATGGATAAAGAAGCAAGTCCATCATTTTCAAGAACAACCACGACAAACAAAGAGAGAGATGGTTAGTGGAGAGAGTCACTACTTTTTAGGTAAGCGGTACTTACTCGATGTTATCTATGGAAGTTCAAAGTATCAGGTGGTACTGAAGCACTCGGTAATCGAAATACATGTTAGAGTAAACACAAGTGTAGAGAATAGACAAAAGCTACTCAGTGAATGGTACCGAGAACAGCTTCATAGTGTTGTTCAAGAGTTCATTCCTAAGTGGGAACATCGTATTGGTGTCAAAGTAGACTCGTGGAAAATTAAGAAAATGAGAACTAAATGGGGAAGCTGCAACACTGATAAGAAGAGTGTACTACTGAACCTAAACCTTGCAATGACTCCTGTTGAATGTATTGAGTATATTGTAGTTCATGAACTTGTGCATCTGTTAGAACGACATCACAATGATAACTTTCAAACTTACATGAATAGATACTTACCAGACTGGAAACAGTGTAGAGATTTATTAAATCAATCCATACTTAGCTTTGAAGAGTGGTAGAACTCGACCTTTACCTCTAGTAACTTGTAAATTTAACAACTTCTTCTATTTAACTTACCCTTAATTGTAAATAATAGGTATTTTCCTATAAGTATTTGCTATTTCGAAAATAATTGTGTTATACTTCTTTTCGAAATAGCAAAAGGAAATAAAATGAATAATAGAGAAATAGAAGAAATCACACAAATTTCATACTCAACATGGTACGGCCACTCATCATCTCATAACCCAAATACAATGCTTGTTAAAGTGCTAGAGCGTATCGGTAAAGATCAATTACTCAAGTATTATCAAGAGATGATAGAAGAAGAACAATTAGTAATAAAAACAAAAAAAGAATTAGAAGATGAACTTCTGAAATCTTATTTCTCATCAAATTACGAACACCTAGAATTTTTAACATTTCCTTTTAATTCCACGAGTAAATTATATGATATTGGTATTACTGATAAATCAACTGGTAAAAGATATGCTATTTCATTTAAACCAATAATGCAATATGGTGAAAAACATTCTAAATTGATGCGCGAGTTAATTCGTGATGGTCAAAAAGAGTTTGGAAACTTTGAACTGATTATTATTACATTTAAAGTATATACAGAGACTATTAACAAATATTTCGAAGGAATAAATGTGCAATATATAGGTGACTTACTTGGTATAGATGAAGATAAATTAATTATTCTTCCAAAATCTAGAGGTAAGGGGGTAAAAGTATATGATTATGAATAAAAAGTAGCACTACACTAAAAAATACAAAGTAAGTTCTAACATAGTGGCTGCCTGAGAACACCATTATACCAAAACTCCCCTTTGTATTCAAGTTATCACCAGTTAGTCCTATAGGTCTCTTTAAATGACCTATTTCTAATATTGTAATTATTCAAGGAATACATAATGGCAAAAGCAACATCAATACTTGTTTTTCAAATACAAGCGTCTGCACTTTTAAGTGCATTAAACACTAACAATAATGGTGCTTACAAAAGAGTAACACCTATCTCAGCTAATTTCAAAAAAATAGCAATAAATATACTATCAGAGCATACAGTTAAATGTTATGTTCCAGTTGACAGAATAGGTTCAAGTAGAGTTGTCGATTCTCAAACGGGAACTGATCTACTCAAATATGTGAAACATATAGATCAAAGTTATTTTCTTGATAATCTACGAGGGTTACCCCTTGAAGAATTAGAGAATATGAGGATTAATGTAGAAATTTTTCCCTATAAAAATCAAGACATGATAGAACTACTTCTAGAGTCGATGTTATTTAACACACTTATATTGAGTGATTCACATAGTGGCAGAATGGATTGGAATAGTTTTGAAAAAAAATTACACAATGCATTACCAGGTGGATGTACAGTATCTGACTTTATAGATAGCAAGAAATATTTTACTCCTTCACTGCTGAATATCAATCCAAGACAATTAAATGTTAGTGATGAGAAAGGTTCTAGTCATGAGAATAAATAACTCATTGATAGAACTGTTTTTCGCTAGCGATAACAAGAACTTTATCTTGAATATCTTGTATGTTCTCAAGTTCATGTTACAAGTATCAGAACATCAGAATCGTTTTAATGAGATTTTTGCTGAGGCTGGTGTAGATGCTGGGGTTAAAAGTTTTTCAGACATAGTTAATGACACGATTGATTTATACAAGCTAAAGCTTGAAGAAAACGATGATTATCTTATGAAAGATTTTACAATTAAGGCTGAAATCATTAATAGAATAGAGAATACTCCAATTTTTTGGTTATTTATTGCTATGTACTGGGGTTATGATTTCAAGAATCAGACTAATGATGCGATTTTTAAAGGCTACAACTGGCGAATTGGTGATATAGCACTTAAGTTTTTACTCTATTTTCTAAAAATGGAGCGACAAACACTAAGTAGTGGTAAATCATCAGCAAAAGGCTTCTTTCCAGATTTAGCAGCAAGGTTAGTTCGGATAGTAGATATTTTGATAGCGATGTCTAAGTTTAACAATCGTTACATCAACAATATCTATTTTCAAGATAAAGATTTAGCACAAAATTTTCTTGAGGTTCAATGCCATAATCCATGGCTTTGTGATGCTTTTACTGTTGTTAAGAATACTCACATAGGTAGAGGTGTATTTCAGTTTTATCATGAAGAGGAAAATATTAAGTTCTATGCTATTCCTACACGAATGGCGAAATCAACTGCTCTTAATGGTTTATGTGAAACACAACATGCTCTTATAGGCTTATATAACTTGCGTACTAAGAAGTCTTCACATATCTTTACTGGTATTAAAATCCCTAAAGAGAAGAGCTCTACACCTCCAAGTCCAGCTTACGAATTTGTAGAAATTGTTGATGGCTTATCTTCAGAAATAATATATATAGATAGTCATTCCGATGTTGGTCCTGATGCAGATGCAGATATTAAAGCTGAAGTAAGAGCAAAGGCTAAGGGTTATACTAGACATACCAAACCATTAGACTCAGATGAGGAAAATAATCCATCAGATAAAGAGTATGTCATCCCTAACGGTCATGTTCAACACAAACGCAACAGAGCTTTTTCTTCTAGTGTTACTAAACAAAATCTATTACTTCCAAGTGACTACAACATACCGCCAGTAGAGCAACTAAAAGAGTTCATAAGGTTTCTACAAAAGGGGGTGCAAAATGTATAAGTCATATGTCTCTTTTTTCATCATTTGTGTTGCTCTAGGTTCTAAGGCTGAGGATATATATAAGATGCTAGTGGGTGCTAGTGGTACACCTCTCTCATTAACTGATGATGGTACTATTAATAATGTGGATGTTGATAGTTCTTTCTTCGCCAAAAGCATAAATTCTGAGCTAGTTGTTGACGGTGCTAGGGAATTAACATTTGCTCTACCTCAAATAATGCAGATGTTAATGGCAGATATTAAAGTGAAGTTTAACACTTCGGATGTTGATATTGAAACTTTCTTGGCCGATTACAAAAAATTCATTGAACAGACAGCTAAGCATGAGTTTCCAAAAACAATCTCAATAAAAGTGAAGCAAGTTCATAGATACTTTGCAAGCTTTATTAAAAGTATAGATGGTGATGTTCTTACATCATTATTGGCAACAGGAGTGATCGCCAGAAAAGACAATGCAAAAGTTGCTTACACTTCTACAAGAACAGAAGCTACTGGGCATTCACAGCTTCTAATGGAATGGTGGAATGTTTTAGAGTTAGATGATGTCGCAAGTGCATTACTTGGTATTCCATCAAATCTTTTTCAAACTACAGTAACTGTTATCGCTCAACAAACGTTTACAGGATCAGGTAAGGTTGTAGATGCAGAGAAAGCTCAAAACTTTTTTCGTATCATACACTGCAATGTATACAAGTATCATAGAGATAGTGCAGACTACTTCAATCTTATCTCAATTTATATCAGGTATGCGATGACCTTTTTACTGGGGACTCGCGACTTTCAAAACTCTGCCAACTTTAATTCATACAGTCGTGAATTGGGATTATGGAGTATTATTGAAAAATCTCAAGATGATGCATCTGGTATCCGTGTTGTTCCTGTCTGTAAAAGTATGCAAATCTTACTTTCTTTATATACGGAACTGTTACTACAGAGAGGCTTGACAGATAAAAATATCTTTCTTATTAATAATTCTCAATATATCCCATATAGTGGTGAAAAAGCGGGGATGATTATATCCAACATGAATAAATTCTCGCGGACGGAAAGAGATACTTTAAAGGAATTTGTAGATTTTGCACCACTCAATAGCGGTCGCCATCTACTCACTCAAAAAGCTATAGATGATTCTGTAAGTGCTAACTATATAGATGCTTACCTTGGACACTATGGAGCAGGTGAAGAGCCTCTTGGAAAATTCTCTACATTTGATGTTGCTAACTATGTTAATGCAATCAACCACACTACAACTAAAATAGCCAACGAATATGGCATAAAGGAACTATGATGACTACTCAAAAAATGAATATTGCAGTTATGCAACTAAAAGAAAAAATGGGAAAGAAAGCCAAAGTTCCGTCAGCAGAAAAGAGAAAAAGCCTTTTGGAAATAATTATGAAGCATCCTGATCTTCTAAAAGTTAAGGGAAAGCGTTTTATTCTCGGTGTAGAATTTTATAAAGAGCTCGTTAAAGTGTTGAAATTGGATGATGGCAGTGGTAATTTAGATCATGCTTGGTATATATTTTTCCGTAGATTACGAAAATACAAGATAATTCATACAAACTCATCATACTTTCCTAAGAAGTTGGCATTTCTATCAATGAATCCAAATCCAGCATATTTATATAAAGGTGACCTATCTGTTGTAGATGATTATGTTGTAGCTAAATCCTCTTTGTATACTGAAGCTAATAAGGTGTCTTTGGAGAAGAATATTGAAGATGCATATATAGACTTATTCCTTTATCAGCCTTTACACTTACAGATACAAGAGCTTGAGAGGTTAGATACTAACAACATCATTTTTGCAAGTGATACTACAGCATTAGTATATATTGAACTCAATGGTGTTTTTAATAATATAGAGGTAGCACCGTATCAACTGATAGCAATTGAGGGTAAAGAGCTGATAAAAACTTTACATAAATGTGCTGAAGATGGAGTTACCAAGCCATTTAAGGGATTGTCAAAAAGTAATTTAATCTCTTCTCATCGAAGTTTGTTTTATGGTGGGAATGTAAAGATGTACGATATTTATTATGCAGGATCTAATTATCGTCTAAGATTCTCAACCCCAATTAATGTGTTAATTGAAACAGGTAGAAAAACATTATCACCATTAACAATTGCAGAATTAAAAGCAGTTGGTGGAATAGATATACCTAAACATCTGACAGAGATGGAGAACAAAAGGGTTTCTTGTGCTTTTAAAAGAGCTGGTGGTGCAGAATATATTGATACAGAGGAAAAAGTTGATACAGAGTTAGAGTCTACATTTAGTTTATCAGAGTTTGATGCGCTTGAAGAGTTGTTGAAAATAAAAACACATCCAGAATTTTTAAAACGATTAGGTAGTGTTAAAAAAGAGTTGGAGGAGTATGTAAATTTAGCAGATTCTGAACTTCATGGTATCCTAATTTGTAAATATGTTCTCTTTTTGCTTAATAGGATTGATGGTAAAAATAAAATACGAATATCAACATTTAAGGATTATATTTCTTTGCTTAAAAGGCATCTATTTGATAATGTAGAAGATCTTTCAAATGTTGAGGCACATGAAATCAACGATATTATTCTTAATATGTCATACAAGCAGTATGCTGATAAAAGTATCAAAAAAGTTAGAGCCTTGATTAAAAGATTTTTTAAATTTAGTAATCAAGAGCATCAGGTAAGTAACCTTAGACTTGCTTCATATCCAAAGTCTCTGGTATTAGATACTGAAATAGATGAAATCTTAGAGCAAGTTGAGGCTAATGCTATTATAAATGCTGAAAGAGTTGGTGGTCGTGTTAAGTATAAAGTCCTAAGAGACAAAGCTGTTATTCTATTTGCACGTTACACAGGAATGCGAAAAAATGAACTTCGTGGTAGGCATATAAAAGATGTATGGATAAATGGTAATGCTCTATGTGTGGATGTTAATCCAATTGGGATGAAAGGCTTGGGCATGAAGCTCAAAACAAAAACTGCAAAAAGACGGATATGTGTTGAGATAGAAAATCAGGAACATATGGACATTATTAATGAGTATATGAATGTACGAGATGCATTAAGTAATAAGAATAAATACCTATTTTTACATGTTTCTCGCCATTACGATATCCCATCTAAGCCTATGAGAGAAGATGAATTTGATGGGTTCAATTCCATTATCAAGAGTGTTACTGGACGATATGCAAGTTTTCATTCTTTGAGACATTCCTTTGCTACTTATGAATTGAAGAAAATTCTTGCTTCTAAAAATACTGATCCTCATCAATTAATAGACCTTGCGGTTAAAATGGGGCATGAGTCACCAGAGACAACCTTGAAAATTTATGTACATCGAAGTGTACTATTAATGGGAAGTGTATCATGAATATGTGTTCAGTATTACAATTTCAACAAGCGTTTAAGGATATTCGGTCAACAGCATCGATGTATATGCAGAGTAAAGACGAGACTATTACAAATCTTGTTCATCTACTGATTAATCAAAAAGAAGAACAACGAGAGAGTATTTTTAAAAGTAAACAGATACAAAAAAAAAGATATATAGATCTAGAATATGTAACAACAAAAGATGCTGCTGTATTTATAGGAGTTGATACATCATACTTAACTAAGCGCAAAGGAAAGACTTTTAAATTAGGGATACACTTCTTTAAACCTGAATATGAAACAATAGTAAGATGGAAAATTTCAGCTCTTACAGACTGGCTAACAGGAAAACAAAACAATAGTAATAATGTAGACTCAAAACTTGAAAATCTACTCAAAAGAAGATAAAATGGAAGAGTTAATTGTAAGTGCACTATCCTCTCAAAAGGAGGAAAGTGTGTTAAAAATAAAGAATGCTTTGCTGTTACAAAAATGTAAAAGAAAGTATTGGATTGTAAGATTTGATGTGTTCCTTGACAAGAATATTGTTACTAAGAAGAAAGAGGAAAGTACAAAGATTCTCTTAACTGAGGAAAATCGTAAGTATATGCAGAACAAGTATCTACCGGCTTGGATTATTCAAAAAGAAGAAGAACTAAACACTGTAAATAAGCATAGCACAAAACTTGAGTATTATGCAGGATTACACTTAGAGGACTATAAGCGAAATATTGACTATCCAAGTATGGAAGGCAAGATAAATCGTATACTCAAAGATTTTGCAGAAGATGAAATATCCACCATCACAAAAATGCAAGTGAGACGATGGATTAATAATCTAAATAATGCAATAACTGGTGCAGAACTAAGTAGGGCTACACGAAAAAAATATAAAACTGCTTTTAACTTTATGTTTGAACTTGCTCTCGATGAAGATAAAATTCAAATAAATTTTATCAAAGATATTAAAGTTGAAGGTGTAAAGAGTAATAAGGATGCTGTAAAAGTATTTTCAAAAGAAGAAGTTCATTTACTACTTGAAACTAGCAAAGACCCAAAATATGGTGCACTATTACACCCATATTTAGGTCTTGCCTTTCATCAAGGAATTAGTCCTAGTGAAGCACTAGGATTACAAGTTGGTGATATTCAAACGACATCATCAGGAAAACCCTTTCTCTCTATTAGTAGAGGTGTAACGAAGAATAAACTGGGTAAAACAAAGAACGAATACAGAGAACGACAAATTGTACTTATGGATCAATCTAAACCATATGTGAATCAACTCTTTGAATTAGCTAAGAAAAGACACTCTCTTTGGCTCTTTAGCCAAGAAGATGGATCACGACTGAACGATATAGAAGACATTCGTGGGATAAAAGCTTACTTCAATAAGAAGAAAGGCTACTATGAGCATAGAAATACCAAATGGTATAAGCTTATAGAAGATTGTGGACTAGAATTTATCCCAATTAAAAACTGTCGTCATACATTTACAATGGCGATGATTGATTCGAAGAAGTATTCAAATAACCAACTTGCTGATATGCTTGGTCATAGTGATTTACAGATGATTATTAATCATTATGCAAAGGATCAAAAAGGAAAAGCAATGGATATGGATGGTTCGTTTGATATATATGCAGGTGACACTTTAGGTGACACTAGCAAAAATATGAAAGAATATGTACTTCATAAGGCTGTATAGATTTTGAAATGTACTAAAATTAATTTCGAAAGTTTCTAGTTTAGAATAGTGTTTTAGGATATAAGTTCAATTAAAAATTGTATTTGTGATTTGTCTGTAAATGTCGTGTATTAGGGGTTAAATTGTGGCTCCGGATGCTGGATTCGAACCAGCGACCAAGTGATTAACAGTCAC
>Ga0256826_1000389_pt1 | contig 26603 bp, 18 predicted proteins | sample CV79metaG_FD_185975 | JGI IMG/M metagenome (GOLD analysis project Ga0256826, IMG submission 185975) | Hydrothermal vent microbial communities from East Pacific Rise, Pacific Ocean - CV79 | ecosystem: Environmental > Aquatic > Marine > Hydrothermal vents | place: Pacific Ocean: East Pacific Rise...
TTCGGCTATGATAACAGAATGATTTTTTCCTTCCAAAAATAAACGGACGGATTTCCTGATCAGCCAGTCGTCGTCAACCAGAAGAATTGTTTTCCCCTGTTGTGTGGAACACTCCGGCATTATTTCGGGTTTTTTGTCTGTGGTATATTGTGCGCTTTCAGATACCGGGAAAAAAAGTCTGAAGGTGGTGCCTATCCCAGGTGTGGAGTCAATCTCCATAAAAGCCTGGTGCTGGTGGACAATATTTTTCACAATTGCCAGCCCAAGGCCGGTACCTTTGCTGGAACTTTTGGTGGAATAAAAAGGTTCAAGGATATTGTGCAGAACGGATTCTTTTATTCCTGTACCAGTATCTCCCACACTAAGTATCATATATTCACCGGCTGGTACTACACCTGTATGTGTTATCCGGTCTTCCGCCAGAAGCATCGGTTCAACAGAAATGGTTATGTTGCCTCCCTCCGGCATGGCATCCCGGGCATTGGTGGCAAGGTTCAGGAGTATCTGTTCGATCTGGTGGTGATCCACCGTCACTGGTTTTTCGTTTTTGGCAATAACCACTTTGAGTGAAATGTTGCCGCGCAGGAGTACCTGGAGGACCGTCTCTATGTTGCGGATCAGCCTGTTCAGTTTTGTCTGCCGCAGGGCAATACTCTGTTTGCGGCCGAAGTGAAGCAGGTTGGAAGTCAGGTTCTGGCCAAGTTTGGAGGCGATAACGATATTATCGCTTAACTCAAGGGCGAAAATGTTATCCTTGTCTATATTTTGTTCCAGAAGGTGGGTGAGGGTGGTTATGGAGGTGAGTACATTGTTGAAATCGTGGGCAACACCTGAGGCGAAATGGCCGATATCTTCAACTTTTTTTGATTTTTGCAGCTTTTCCTGTAGTTTTTTCTGGTCTGTAATATCGATGTTGCTGCCTCGTCTGCCCCGGAATGTTCCTTCGGCATAAATAGGCACACAGACGTGGGATAACCATTTGGTAGCACCATCCTTTGTGACAATCCGATATTCCATATCGTCGTGGACTGAACGTTCAAAATCTGCAAGATGATGAGTGAAAAGTTCCTTGTCGGCAGGGTGAATCATATCGAACATCAGATCTGTTTTTTCCAGAAACTCCCGTCTGGAGTATCCGGTTATACGTTCACAGGAGGGAGAGATAAAGGTAAGCTGTTTGTTCTCGTTGATCCAGTATTCAAAGTTGTAGGCAAATTCCGATACAATTCGAAATATTTCCTCGTCGGCCATTATCCTGGCCTGATATTTCTGCAGACCTCTTGAAAGCAGGCCGACAACCGTGATCCCGAGCAGCCAGAGAAAGAGGTGGGTGTTGATAATTATTTTTCTGGATTTGGCCGCAGCTTTTAAATAAGGGCGCATGGGCACCGCAATGGACATGCCGCCCCTAATGTCATCTATTTCATAGCCTTGATCCTCATGACATCTCATGCATCTGCGCTCGGTGACGTATGGTGAAATAAGGCGCATGTAAGGGGCACCTTTGATAATTGTCATCTCGCTTTGCGGGCCGACTCCGTCATAGAATTTTTCCAGCGCTGCGGTTTCCCATTCGTCGGGAGTGTTTTCAGGGTTCAGCGGATCGAGACTGACTGTACGGTTGAAAACGGCAAGCTCCGGGGATTGTGTGCGCAGAAGATCGTAAGCCTGTTTGGTCATCTGGAAGGGGTTGATAATGGTCAGGCGGCTACCATCCATTCCATAGATATCCCGATTTTCAGCAGAAATATAAGGGTTTGGCTGGTTGATTTCAGAAATCTTTGCGTAGATGCCTCCGTGGAGGCTGTTCCAGCGCCGGTATGCAAGGTTATGCTGGAAGATGGTGTTCGCTTCAATAAGAGCCTTTTCCTGGGTACTGGTCTGGTCTTCGTGCAGGTTCCATGTTGCGGAGCCGAAGACAAGCAGAGACCAGAGGATGATCAGGACGACGGTATTTCTCTGGTGGCTGACAGTTAGTGCATATTTGTTTAAAGGCATGGTTATCCCGGGTTTAGAATTTCTATGCCTTATTACTATTCCAGTAGAAACAGCTTTTGTCAACAGATTGCAGAATTTTAACGGTGCAAGGAGGTGTGTGTCTGTAGTAGTATATGCTTTTACTGGTAATACGTTTTTCTGTAAAACCTGAGAGTGAGAAATGAGAAAACGTCTATTGGTGGTGGATGACGAGCCACTTATCCTTTTTAGTCTTTCCGCTGCATTGCAGTCAGAGAGCATGATAATCACGACTGCTTCCAGTGGAACTGAGGCTTTGCAATCCTGCGAACAGGAAGCTGATTTTGATTTGTACATGGTGGATCTCACCCTGCCGGATATGGATGGTTTTGCACTTATCGGGGCGATCAGGCGAAAACAGCCGCAGGTGCCTGTCATCATAATGAGCGGTAAGTTTCGGGATAAAAAGAATGTTCTTGACCAGGTTGGAGAGTGCGAGTCTATTGAACCCTTTGAATTTATGGGAAAACCATTTGATATTGATGAGACCCGGGAACTAGTTTTTCAGTTTCTTTACATGTGAGTATTTTTTTGCCCAATTCTTGCGTGTAAAATGCGGGAAGTGGATGTCGAATTCTGCAGGGAGGGGATTTTGCCGAGGCGGCCAGAAAAAGTAATGAGTTTGGTAATGTGAGTATGCAATATTCCTGGTCAGTTTTCCGAAATGGGATTGCCGATTTCGGCTGGAACAATTACAGGTGGACTTCAACGGTACAAAGAATTCTGCAAACCGACAAACGATGCACTTTACGAACAGCAAGTGACTGAAGATAGATTTCATAAGGATCGATCGGGGTTATATCTCAGTCTGAATCTCTGCGGCGTTCTTCGGTGAAGGGGTTATGTATATCTTGTCATGGCGGGCCCTGAGTTAACCGGGCATGAGATTCTTCACAAAGCCATACTGCCAGGTTCTTTGCCAGGGTTTTATTGCCATCTGTTAAAAAACGATTCTGAAATAAAGCATCGTCACCAAAAACAATAAAGTTTCCCAGTCCGAGTTTTCCGGCTAAAATTACAGCAAAAGATTGTCTGGCATCAAGCGGATCAAGGACGTCATTTCTGTTGAGATCCACCCATGCTCCAGGGCTCGTTCTGGCAATGCTGTTGACGGTCTCATTTCTGGCAAGAAGTGCCCAGCCGCCGTATATCGTGAACGCCTCAAGATTTTCAGTCAGCGGATGTTGGGTGAGATCACTCACTGTAAAGTCCTGGCCGTTACTTTCCACCACATTTTTCACCTCTCGAATGACCCCATTGGAAACAGAGACACCAAGTTGGGTTAAAAGGTCCTTGTAGGGAATGGGAATGTGAGTCATAAGAGCCAGCTTGCCTCCGCTCTTCAAAAAAACAAGGATTGCCGTAATCTCCCGGCCAGTGAATTGTTGAAATGCCCCTGAAATGATAAGAGCATTCACGTCCCCCAGATTTTTCAGGTGGATCTCTTCCGTGCCGGTTCGGAGTATGGCTCCCTGTGCTTGTAGAATTCCGGCAAGGCCGGATAACTGCAACGGCCCATCTTTTTCGTGGAAAAACTGCTGCATATGGAACTGATCAAAAAGAATAACCGGTGATTCTGTGGCCTGTGAATGTGCAGTAGAGCACAGAAATATGCAGAACAGGAATGCAAGTTCCTTTATCATATTATTTCTTTGTCGGCAGGTCGTGTACATTTATATGGCACTCCAGACATTTAGGGAATTTTTGTAACATTTTCACATCGTGAGGCGCCTCGTGGCATTTTTGGCAATTCGGAATCAGGCCATGTTTATCGTGACATGAAGCACAGGTGACTTCGCCATGTTTACTGATGGTTCCTGACCATTCGCCGAACACGTCCTCATGACACGAACCGCAGGTAGTGCTGGATGCATTCGAGGAGTCGTAGACGATCTCAAGGGGTTTATGCACCGGATGACAGGATTTGCATGTTGCCATGGGTTGATCCGGGATATGGGTTTCATGGCATTCCATACAGGATGGAATAAGGCCGTGACTGGTGTGGCAGGTGGCACATTCCTGTTCTGTATGGACACTGGGAAAGGAGGTTAACTGCTTCTGGGGTCCAGTATGGCAGGTGCCACAGGATTCTGCAATTGCAGCAGAGTTTATAATAAGTGGAGTGTGCGGGTCACTGTGGCAGACCAGGCAGGAAGGAAAATCGTCACCATGAGGCAGGTCGTGACAGGTGGCACACTGCGGAATGATATCATTCCAGTTCTGTCGTATGGGGTTGTAGGCATGCAGCTCTTTGTGGCAATCCTGGCAGTCAAAACGATGTTTTTCACCATGCTCTTTTATGCTTTTGTAAATATTCGGGTGGCATTGTCCGCATTGGACAGGTGTTAACGGGACGGGGTTTGTGCTGTACATATCTGGTGTAGCGGGGGAAGTTATTTCGCTCGCAATTGTATTTTGGGGCAGAGAAAAGCATAGAAGCAATGCGGCTATTCCTATATTGATTGTTAACGTATTGCTGTTTTGTTCCATATTGTGATCCTTCGTAAGCTGTAATTTCCAGAGACATTAAAATAAAGCAGGAAAGGCGGTCAATATCAGAGATATCACCGCCTTTCCTGTTTTGCTATGGGAGCCTTTTTAATCTTTTTTGCGGCATGGCCAATCCAGGTCCGGCCATGCTGGTTACTTGTTCAAGTCATGGGCGATGTTATGGCAGGCACCGCAACTGTCAAACTTGGCTGTAATGGATGCAGGATGAGGATTACCGTGGCAATCTTCACATTTGGGTACCATTTTATGTTCAGACTTATGACAGGTGGCACAGCTTACATCGTGATGTTTGGTCTTGCTTGCCATCAACTGATCCAGAGCCTCGTTATGGCAGGAACCGCACTGTTTTGAAGCCAGATTGTCTGCGTAGGTAACCATCAACGGTTTGTGCGCCTGGTGACAGTTGGCACAATCCGCCTGTACCATCTCCGGCGAATGTCCTTCGTCGTGACAGAGCAGACAGCTTGGAACCATGCCATGGATATCCTGGTGACAACTGGTACAGTCAAGCTCACTATGGGCACTTTCAAACTCCACAAGCTGAGGTTTCTGGGCGTCATGACAGGTTAGACAGGGAGCAGTGAGATCCTCAGCAAGGCTGATATGCATTGGGGTATGCGGGTTGGAATGGCAGGTCAGACATTCTTTTAGCTCAAAATGCGATTCTCCTTCATGACACTGACTGCACTTGGGGATTATTTCTGCGATTTCCGGTGGATGTCCTTCATGACAATCCTGACAGGTGACTTCTGTTTTGTGCAGGCCACCAGCTTTTGCGATGCTTCCGGTCGCTGCGGTGTGACATTTAATGCAGTCAGAGTTTGACAGGATTCCATCGTCGACAGGGACAGAAGCTGCCAGCACGGCCTTGTCGGAAGTTGCTGTCGTCTTTGCCGGGGCTGATTCTGTTGCGACAGGCGAACAGCACATCAGGCCGAGGAGCATGGATCCTGCGGCGGTCAACATAAGAGTGCAGTTCAATACTGTTCGGTTTGCGGGAATTTTCATTTTCTCTCCTTCGTTAGGTTAAAACATAATCCTCAAAATTATATATTTGCTAAATGTTTTCAGTTTTCTTTACAAGAGCAACTCTAGCAAAAATCATACCTTGCAAAATAAAAAGAAAATTGTGTTTCTGTAATGAAGGGCTGGAACACCGTGCAGGTCTAAAGACTGTAACCTGTGCAACTGTTCTGGGATAAGGGCTGGCGGATGGTGAAAAACAGTTCTGCAAACGGGTGAAAGATAGTGCGATATGCCGCAATTGGGTTAAATGCCCCCGTATATGCTTGCAGCTCTAAATTAAATGGTGTAATAGGGGTGTTTGCAGGGGGAGAGCTGTTTTTGCTAGAATATCAGACTTCTGTTTAAAAATGCTGATATCTCGAAACAGTTCAGGGGAATGGGCTATTGCAGCAGAGTACTTTGTTTCTGTGGGGAAGGGTTATATGCCTCCTATGGTGCCGGCTGGTAGAATGTGTCAATTCTTCAATGGAGGCGGTGTTTCATTTGTTAACCAGCAACTGTTTGTTAATGGTCTGTTTATTGCATAACTATATAAGATGTAGAATAATAGACATCGTAAACGTGCTTTAAATTAGTGCTGAGTTTTGGGCATATTGCACTTTTTTTTTGTGTTGTTAACAGTTTTCAGGGTGCAGTAACTGAAAACTGAAAACTCAGACAGCAACTGTCAATTTTTATTCTATCTTACTGTAAGTACGCACAGGTCACGAATACTAATACTACAATTTGACGAGGTCTGGAATGGCTGCGGTTTGTAGTTCGTATTTTTTGCCTAAATGGCTAGCTCCAGAGGTAAAACGCTGAGATGATGATGAATGCCGCAAGTGGTCTGCGTCAACTCTACAGGAGTGCGCGGAGAATGGCTGTTTCCAATGACATTGATGAACTTCTTGAATGTCTCCTGGAGGATCTGCGTTGCAGTACTGGCTTCGAACGAGTTCTGTTGCTGCGGCTTGAGTTAAAAGATTTGACCCTGGTGGTGGAAAAATGCTACGGTTTTGAAAATCTTATCGTTCCGTTCGATTTGTCCTTTACTGCTGAAGGCGGATTGCTGCAGCAGGTTTACACGGACAGGGCGCCGCTTAATATTGTCCATTCCATGAATGGTGATCCTGTAAAGTTTTCTTCAGACTTTACTTCGGCTAAAAACAATAGAAGACAAAGTGTCAAGCTCTGCGTTTCTTCCACCGATGTGTCACAAAGCGATTTACAGAAAAGGCTGAATTCTGAAAATTGTTCAACGGTATTGCCTGGTGGATATGATCCTGATATTGCAACTTTGCTTGGTACTGTTGAATCATTTCTTCTTCTGCCCATTTGTGATAAGAGCAATTTTTATGGTTTTCTTATTGCCGATAAATCCGTTTCAGCGGAAAGCATCAGTTATGATGAAGTGCGTCAGTCCTGTGCTCTTGCCAATCATTCCGCCAATGCACTGTGTCGTGCCCATGAGCATAAGCGCATGCTCAAAAAAATCACCAACCAGTTAACGGAAATTGAGAAACTCGAAAGTTTTTCCCAGTCCATCATTCAAAACTTACGAAGTGGCCTGATTATCCTTAATCAACTGATGAATATCACCGAAGTGAATAAGGCTGCGGAAATTGCGCTGGGGTACTCTGAGGATGAATTACTCGGAAAACCCATTGATTACCTCCTCGAAAATGAAAACAACGGGCGGGAATGTCTGTTTCTTGACGAAGAAGATGCGCTGGATTCGGTTATGGGGCTTCTGGCTGAAACAGGAATGCATAAAAAGAACGGGAAAACATTCCCGGCAGAAATCTGTTATTCTGTTATTACTGACCAGAATGACGATATTCAGGGGCTGAGCTGCATTTTCAGGGATATTACGGCACGAAAAGCCATGGAAAGGGATCTGGCAAGGGTTGATAAGTTATCTTCCCTGGGAGAATTAGCTGCTGGTGTTGCCCATGAAATTAAGAATCCACTGGCAGGAATTGCGGGGGCTATTCAAGTTATTTCGAGGAGTTACGGTGAGGAGTGCCAGCATCGTTATATTTTTAATGAAGTCCTCAGCCAGGTAAATCGCCTGGATTCTTTTGTTGATGGACTGCTTCAGTTTGCACGGCCCGGGCAGACGAACTTCAGAGAAGTGGATATTGCAAGAGTATTGCAGAAAGCTCTTTTAATTGCCACCTCTCAGGAGGATTGTGAAAAGATTGTGGTGAGCACTAAATTTCGTGAAAAACAACCGCCTATACAGGGTGATGCGGATCAATTGCAGCAGGTTTTTCTAAACATCCTGATAAATGCTATGGATGCTATGGAGTCAGGCGGTACCATTTCCATTGCCACAAACTGGAATTTTCGTACCTCAGCGCACTGTTCTTCCTCTGAAGTGCAATGTAATAATCCCGGCTGTCAGTCAGCTGTCGGAGAGCTTTTGGTCTCTTTTACCGATAATGGCAAAGGTATTGCAAAGGATTCGTTAGAGAAAATTTTTAACCCTTTTCACACCACCAAGAGTAACGGCACCGGCCTGGGGCTTTCCATTTCACATCGAATAGTAGAGCAGCATGGTGGTACAATATCCGTTGAATCCATTCCTGAAGAAAGTACTACTTTTTACGTACATCTGCCAATTTGTACGGCAAATCAATATGTGTCCAGAGTATCGGTGGCACTGAATTAACGAGGTTTTTATGGTAAGCCATCGCATACTTGTGGTCGATGACGAAAAACTTGTCTGCTGGTCATTGAATGAGATGTTGACCGATGCCGGGTATTTGGTGGAAACTGCACTCAGCGGGGAAGAAGCACTGCGCAGATTCGAATGTTTACACCCCCATGTAGTGCTCCTCGATGTTCGTCTGCCCGATGCCAATGGTATTGAGCTGCTGGCCGAATTAAAAAAACGCGACGAAGATGTGCTGGTTCTTATGATCACAGCTTATGCAGATGCTGATTCAGCTGTAAAGGCTTTAAAGACAGGGGCAGATGATTATATTGGCAAGCCCTTTAACCTCGATCATATCAAGCATCTGGTTGAGCAGGGTCTGGAAAAGAAACAGCTGAAACAGGAGGTAAATACCTTCCGTCGTGAGCAGCGAAAAATTTATGATCAGGATAGCTTTACCGGTAACTCGCCGGAAATTATCCATGTTTTTAAAATGATCAATGTGTGTGCGGAAACCGATGCCAAAATTGTTTCCATCCACGGTGAGTCAGGCACCGGTAAACAGCTGGTAGCTCGTGGTATTCATTTTCATTCTTCACGTTCAGAGTCGCCCTTTATTGAAATAAATTGTGCTGCAATTCCCGAGAATCTTCTGGAGAATGAGCTGTTTGGCCATGAGCGAGGAGCCTTTACAGATGCGGGGCAAACCCATAAGGGAATTTTTGAATCGGCTGAAGGGGGAACGGTTTTTCTTGATGAAATCGGTGATATGCCGATGATCATGCAGGCCAAGATTTTAAAACTCATTGATTCCAGGAAGTTCCGGCGGCTTGGAGGAAGTCGTGATATTGAGGCCAACGTTAGAATTATCACTGCCACCCATCAGAATTTGCAAAAGTTGGTAGGGGAAGATCGATTTCGCAACGATCTTTACTTTCGCCTCAATGTTATGACCATCACCATCCCGCCATTACGAGATCGGATTGAAGATATTGCTCCGCTGACCAACTATTTTATTGAGCGTATTAATGAAGAATACGGGAGTAGCATACGGGATGTTGCTCCTGAGGTACTTGAGTTGTTTCGGGGATATTCCTGGCCGGGAAATGTGCGTGAGCTGCGAAATGCTATTGAAAGAGCAATGATGCTGGAACAGAATTCTATTCTTTCCACCCGTTATCTGAGTCAGGACATAAACCAGAATACCGCACACCTTGAAGAATGCGGCATTGGTGTTGCAGTGAGCACACAAGAACAGTCACCACAGGAGAATAAACGTTTTTTTACCCTGCCTCCCGATGGTATTTCAATCGATGAGGTAGAAAAAGAGCTGATTAACCAGGCGCTTGAGCGGTTTGATGGCAACCAGACCCAGGCGGCAAAATGTTTGCATATGACCCGGGACACCCTTCGCTACCGACTCAAAAAACATGGTTTATCGAAAAAATAATCGCATAAAGGAGAAATAACTACTCAAGCTACAAAAAACAGATAAAACAATGGAAATATAACTGTTTAGCAATGCTTCTGAATAGTGATGGCGTTGTGAAAACTCTTCATCTTCTTTGTCACTACAAATTTGCTGTGGTTACGACGTACTTAAGTACGCCTCTTGCCATCAAATTTGTGTTTCTCAGATATGAAGTTTTTTACCTAGCCATCTACAATTTTACTTTTTACGAGCTTGACAATAGTAACATAAAAAAAAGGAAAACTTATGAAAAAGAATACCTTGCTTCAAGGCAGCATAGTAACATTTATTTTATCCCTCCTGTTTTTCACCCCAGGCCAAACTGTTTTAGCGGAAGAAGGGGCAGGGGTGTCTCCTGCTGAAAAAAACGGTTCCATTAAAACCATTGTTACGGAAGATGGCACGAGTTTTGACGTTCTTTTTGCAAATGGTCCGATAGTTCCTCCCGAAGGATACATGTCTGTAAGCAGTCTGCAAAGAAGCTCCGTCCAGAAAACCGGCGATGTTCGTCTGGAAGATGTTCCTGCCTTTTCCTGGTCCTACGGGTCCAGTGCCACCGCAGGTGCTATGGTTGCAGGATATTATGACAGGGTGGGGTTTACCGACATGTATACAGGTTCCACGGATGGTGGTTGTATGCCGCTGACTAATGCAGGTTGGGGGGCTAGTGACAAAGGTGGCCACGAATGCCCGTTAAGTGCCACCAGGAAAGGTGTGGATGGGCGGACGACTTTTGGCCATGTGGACGACTATTTTGTTGCCAATGAGAGTGCAGGTCCGGATCCCTACGTCGGTAATTGGACTGAGCATACCAGCGGCGATTGTACAGGAGATTTTATGAAAACGAGTAAATGGTTTCCCGGTACAGAAGCCTTGACAGGGATTCCCGAAACCATAAATAAAGATGGTGCTGCCTGGTTTTTTCTTGATGGCGGTGGAGATCCCGTGACAGCAGAGGCTATGGAAGGAGACTTTCGGTCGCAGTATGATGCAGGGTATGGTCTGAAACTCTTTTTTGAATCCAGGGGGTATACTGTCTTAACCATGTATAACCAATACATATATCCAAAGAAGATATATGGTTTCACATTTGCCCAGTATAAGGATGAAATTGATGCCGGCCGGCCTGTTATTTTGCACGTTGCCTCGCAGATTGTTGTTGGTACAGGCTATAATGTGACTGATGAGACCGTCCTTTTTCATGACTCCTGGGATCACGATGAGCATAGTATGGTTTGGGGAGGAACCTATCTGGTCCCTGAGTATGAGCACACCAGCGTGACAGTTATTCATCTTGAAGGAACTATCGATCATGCTGCCTGTTGTACTGATTGCGGCACAAATCTCCCGGTTGACTTATTTCCCTGGCCCATGTTTGTTCCCGCAACTACAGGTGCAGGTATAAGGTAGCACTGAGCTGACGGTGGAAAAGGTTTTCCGGTTTTCAAAAAGTATATTTATTTTCTGTCTGTTTCTGATCCTGTTCACTCCTCTGTTTGCAACAGGAGCAAAGCAGAATTTGAAGAGTGTGAAGTCGGCAGTACACGAAAATGACTGCCGTAAGTGTCATGGACAGATAGTGTACACAATCAGGATCAAAGGTGAAGCACATCGGGATCTTTGTCAGCAATGTCATCAGGGACATCCACCAAAGGATCTCAGGATTATTCCTGACTGCAGGAGTTGCCACAAAGACGACAGGGAACATTTTAAACTTGAGGATTGTATGAGCTGTCATGTTGACCCCCATGCGCCTCTGGAGATTCGGATGAGCCACGATTTAACCTTACCCTGTCTGAGCTGCCACGAGAAGCAGATGGAGCAGTTACAGAGTTACCCGAGCACTCACAGCCTACTGGCATGTACTGCCTGTCATAACTACCATGGTCAGATACAGCCCTGCGGGAATTGTCATCTGCCTCATTCGGATACCATGACGGAGGAGAGTTGTACCGTGTGTCATCAGGCACATATGCCCCTGGAGGTAAGCTATGGGAAAAACATCCTTTCAGAAGAGTGTGGATCCTGCCATACTGATGTTTATGCAAAAATGGTAAGCAATACAAGCAAACATCGAACTGTTTCCTGTATTGCCTGCCATGCAGACATCCATGGAGCTATTCCGGAATGTGAAAAATGCCATGGACAACCCCATATTCAACAGCTTCATTCACGCTTTCCCCGGTGCGGAGAATGCCATGGTTTTGCCCATGATCTTGAGGCAACTGAATTATCTACAAGTATTTTTGTCAAAGCTGGAAACTCCCTGTGATCATGTTGAAACACTCATTTTATAATATTCCGTTATCAGTAACAAATGTGGCAGTCCTTCTCTTTGTGGGAGTACTTTTCAGCCCCTTGGCAGCCGCTACGGAGTCCTGTTCCACAAAAGACTGTCATGGCAATATTCTGCAATATACCTTCCTGCATACTCCAGTAAAAGAAGGTGACTGTCTCCAGTGTCATCAGAAACAGGCTGATGCGGATAAGCATCCCCCTGAACAGGAGAAAAAATGCACAGTGAGAGACGAGGGAGAAGCACTTTGTCTCAGGTGCCATGATTCATTTGCCGGCCAGTTTGAACATGGCCCGGCGGCGTCCGGTGCCTGTACCGCCTGCCATAACCCTCATGGTTCCAATGAAAAAAACCTCCTTCATGCGCCCCTGCAGGACTTATGCCTTGGATGTCATGAAGAGCTTGCCGACAGTATAAGCAAGGCCGTTTTTATTCATTCTGCCATTAGTGATCTTGATTGCTCTGCCTGCCACCTGCCCCATAGCAGTGGCTTTGCCTATCTGCTGAAAGGGGAAACCAGTGAGAGTTGTTTTGAGTGTCATAGAAATATAGAGGATAAATTCCGTCGTTCGCTGCACAAACATGATCCGCTCTATTTGGGCAACCAGTGTGCGAATTGTCACCTTGTTCACTATTCCAACTATTCAGCGCTCCTGAAATGGGATGGAAACAACACCTGCTTTCAGTGTCACAGTACTTCCGGTTCCCAAACGAAAACGGCTCAGGCTTCTAAGTTGCAGATGAATCTTGTTGATAAAAAGTTTATTCACGAACCTATTGAAAATACTGGTTGTCCAACTTGTCACGATGTTCATGGCAGCAGGTATGTTTCTTTGTTAACGGAGGCTTTTCCCCATTCTATTTATGCCGGATTTACACAGGAGACGTATGCGCTCTGCTTCCAGTGTCATGACAAAGATTTGTTAACAGAAAGAAATCGAACCACTGATTTCCGGAACGGCTCGACAAATCTCCACTTTGTCCATGTGGCTGATAAACTGAAGGGACGAACCTGTAAAACTTGCCATAACCTTCATGCCAGTAATGGAAAGAAGTTGATAAACCTCAAAGGTATCCCCTTTGGTGACTGGTCTATTCCCATTCGGTTCGAGGCCACTGATGGTGGAGGGAGTTGTATGCCAGGGTGTCATCGCGCCATGAAATATGATCGGAAGAAAAAAGTAGATAACAGTAAAGAGGCAGTGGAAAGCGAAAAAAACAAGGCTGAGGAATTAAAAAACGGCACTTCTGACGGGGTGGTACAGCCAGAATCAATAACTATAATTCGTAGATCATATAGTAAATGGTGCATATCATAAATTGGCAGAATTATGAAACCAGCGAATCTACTCATCTTTTGTGCAACTCTTCTTCTTGTTATTACGGCAGGTTGTTGTGATGACATTCTGGTCAGGCACAAGCTGAAGACAGACTTTTTTGATGGAGTTCCTGATCTGCCTCCTCTGGAGCAGCTTTGCCAGGACAATATGGATGATATCTTCGATATTTATTACAAGAATAGAATGGAGGAGGCCAGTGCCAGTGTCATTGAAGATAAGAAGGTTGTGGCGGCTGGTTCAAGTCATCCCCCTTTTGCTGACAAAAATTGCCGGGGGTGTCATAATTTTAAGAAAATCAATCTCCTTATTGTCCCGGCCGATCAACTTTGTGAAAAATGCCATATCGATTTCGTGCAAGGGAAGGGGGATTATATCCATGGGCCGGTTGCGGTGCTGGACTGTCTTGCCTGTCACCTGCCCCATGAATCAAAATATAAATCTCTTCTTCGAAAAAGTCTTAGAGACATTTGTGGAAAATGCCATCAGGAAGAGCGATTAGCGGTGAACATGCACAATGCAGTAATGGATCATAATATGAAATGTGTTGATTGTCATGATGCCCATGGTGGTGAGCGACACTATTTCTTGCAATAGGACGACCAGGCGAATGCTGAATTTCAAATGTCTAGTGTTAATTATTTTCTTTTTACTTTTCTGTCAGTCAGGTGTATATGCACAAGTGACATGCATAACATCAGCCTGTCACGAGGATTTGCAGGAGGAGTTCCTGGTGCATCCAGAGGAGTTTGTCTGTACCGCCTGCCATACTGGCAATTTTGATGAACATGACAAGCCTGAGGTGCGACTGGGGTTTTTTGCTGAAATGTGTACGGAATGCCACAACTCTGTGCTTGAATATGCAAAGCTTCATCAGCCCGTGGCTGAAGGAGATTGCCAGTCCTGCCATAATCCCCATGCAAGCCTCGACAATTGTATGTTGCGTGATGAATATTCCAGCCAGTTTTATGTGGATTACACCAGAGATAAATATAGCCTCTGTTTCAGCTGCCATAAACCTGAATTGCTGATGTATCCGGAAACCACATTTGCAACAGGTTTCCGGCACGGGACTCAAAACCTACATTACCTGCATGTAAATAAAGAAAAAAGAGGAAGGAACTGCAGTGTCTGTCACGGTGCTCACGGGGCTGCAAAGCTGAAATTAATGAATGACAGGGTGCGTTTCGGGAACTGGCAGGTGAAAATCAATTTCCAGATAACGGAAAATGGCGGTAGTTGTGCTCCTGGTTGTCATCGACCCAAAATGTATGACCGGAAAGAGCATTAAGCAAATTCGAATGTCGAAAGACGAAATCGGCATAGAGCAGGTGTCACGTGTCAATGAAAAACGTCACACTATTTTTTATTTTAATTGTCCTGCTGCCGTCCGTGGCAATGGCCGTGGAGGTACCACGCACCGGTCAACGAACCTGTTTTGATCAGTATGGTGGTGTTATTGACCATGTGGACAGTGGCCAGGACGGCGAACTGCAAAGTGGTGCCATCTGGCCTGAACCTCGTTTTGAGGACAATGGCGACGGCACGGTTACGGACAATCTCAGTGGGCTGATGTGGATGTATGACGGTGGCTGTCTTGGAGCTATGAGCTGGCCTGCGGCTATGCAGTGTAGTCATGAACTGAATGCGCCCGAGGAATATGCAGGGGCGATATGCAAGCTTGAAGCCGGTTGTAAAGACTGGTTTCTGCCAGGCATCGAGCAGCTGGAAACACTCTTTAACGGTGAAGAACCATCAATTGCCGATTGGCTTGCCAGCTGGGGCATCGGCAATATACAACAGGGGCATTACTGGTCTACAACCACTGCTCCCAACCCGTATACAGCATGGGGCTTTCATTTCGATTCGGGAGAAACAGTCCTTACCGCCAAGGTTACGCATGGATTTGTGCTGCTGGCCCGGCGTGTCGGATCATTGCTTGTGCCGCCTCAAAAACAAGACCCCGAGCCTTCCCCAAAGATGACTACCTTCCGTTTTATTGATAATGGTGACGGGACTGTAACAGATATGGAAACTTCTCTTATGTGGCTCACAAATGCAGCCTGTTTAGAGCCGGCGGGCTGGAGAGAAAGCTTTGAGACCATTAACCGGCTGAACAATGATCCGCTTGCCTTTGACTGCGTTGCAACAAATTATACTTACACGGACTGGAGTCTCCCCAACCGTAATGAACTACGCAGTCTTGTTGACCATGGTCGTGATTTTCCGGCTCTGCCTGAATATAATCCTTTTGTGAATGTCCAGCCCGGTTACTGGACTTCGACCACTGCCGCTCAAAGCCCTGCACAGGCCTACAAGCTTTTTATGGCGACCGGGGAGGTTCTGGTGGCCGATAAGGTGGAGATGGGGCATGTATGGCCGGTACGCTCCGTTGACGGGCGCATATCAAGGGTGAGGACATCGGGAAAAACACAGGAACAGGTGTATGAGAAGGTTCATTCCATGTTTCATGTAGCCGGAGAGCGAAAAATGGTATCCTGGCCTGCTTTACGGTTTACTGATAAGAATGATGGAACCCTGGTTGATAATATAAGTGGACTGATGTGGCTCAAAGATTCCGGGTGCCTGGGCCAACAACAATGGGGAATGAGTTTTCGGTCTGTGCGGAATTTTAACTGGAATCCGGCTCTATGGGGCTGTAAAGAGTACACCCAGGCCTATCAGGATTGGTATTTGCCCGATCTCGAAACACTGACTGAGCTTATTGGTAGTGCACCTGAAGAACCTGCTCAATGGCTGGAGCAGCAGGGAGCGGCAGGTGTCCCCGCCAGAGATTTCTGGAGTGTGACGGAAAATCTTTTGAATATGTATTACGCCTGGGCTCTTAATATGAAACAGGGTACACCTCGCAACTATCCAAAGACCTTCCCTCTTTTTGTCTGGCCTGTTCGAAAACCGCAGAATAGTGGCTGGGTACACCCAAAACCAACAATAAGGGTGAATAATAGTTTAGAGAAACTACAAATTGTTCAAGGAGAGGATATCATCCTTACCGCTGCTATTTCCGGCGTTGACAACATCCTGGAAGCTGATTTTTCAATCTGGTATGAGGCACCTGATAAATCCAGATGGTGGCTTTCGAATACCGGAGAGTGGCAATCAGAAGAAATGGTTTTATATCGTGGAAATCTGTTTCCTCTGGCAGACTATGTCGTTTTCTCCGGACGTACCACGGGAATGGCTACAGGCTTGTATATCCTCCATTTTGATATTTCTATTCTCAATAAAATGGATGATCTTGTACCCCTTTTTTCCACTGTCTTTTCAACCACATTTTCGCTTGGGATAGACACCGCAATACCGAATCAGGCGAATCTGCTATGGTATCCTGACAATAAATAATGCGGAAAATAATTCTTTGCATAATACTTTTCCTTTTAAGTGGATGCGCAGGCGATGAGCAGAACAGGGTGCTGAACCCTAGAGAAAGAGCTGCCCGAAAAAACGCAGGGATATGTTTCAGCGGCAATTGTCAGAATGGAGAAGGTGTATGGAAATATGATGATGGAAGGCGTTATGAAGGCTCTTTTATTGCTGGAAGACCTGGTGGTACCGGTATTGTCTATTTGATATCAGGCTCGGAGTTCAGCGGGAGATTTAAATATGGCCAGTATGACGGGCATGGTGACGTGTTGTATGGCAATGGAGTTTATGCCGATTGTCAGCGTGGCAATTGCATCGACGGTCGTGGTGTCCTGATGTTTGAGGATGGATCCCGATACAGCGGGGGATTTCAAAACGAAATGCGAACCGGTTATGGGGGGATGGAACTTGAAGATGGCAGCACCTATTCCGGAGATTTTCTTGATGGTAAGTATCATGGATTAGGTAGTTTAATTTTGGTGGATGGGACGGAGTATAAGGGACAGTTTGTTGAAGGAAAAATGGATGGAGATATACATATTCATTTTCCGACGGGATATCAGTTTGTTGGTGTTTTTAAGGGGGGGGAAATGGTTGAAGGACAGGGAAGGGTGATATCCCCCGACAACAGCCGCTCAATTTGTGTGGAAGGTAATTGTGTTACAGGAGAAGGTCTCCTGGAGTTTGATGATGGCTCCACTTACAGGGGAAACTTTTTAAATTGCAGCCGCCATGGATATGGTGAACACACATTTGTATCCGGAGCCAACTACAAAGGGCAGTTTTTGAAAGGCAGACGCCATGGTAAAGGCGTTTATACCTTCCCCAGTGGCACCACATTTACGGGTGAGTATAAAACCGGACAGCGCCACGGGAGAGGTTCTTTGATCTTTCCCGATGGAACCAGCTACAATGTGTTCTACCGAAAGGGCAAATTGGTGGAGAAAAAGTATTGATTGGTTCTTATTCTTTTCCCTCAATCATCTTTTCTAGTTTTTCTTCATAGATTGTTATTTTGGCATCTTTTTTCAGTTCTTCAATCCATGCCGCCTTTCGTTTTTCCTGAGAGTAAGGGGCAAGCCGGTCTTCCAGTATACCTGTAGCCTCTTCTCTGGTCATATCACCACCATGCTCGTTTTTTATGACCTTGAAAATATGAAATGTTCCGCCATCTTCAACCACGCCACTGAAATCTCCAGGTTGCATACCTTCCATGCGTTTAAAGATAACAGGCAGTTTATCCTTTTTTACCCGTAAGTTGCGAATAATGAATTTACCATCAAGAATAAATTTACCGAAATTATAGTTGTAACTTTTTAAACGAGCCAGCAGTTCATTGGCAGTGGCTTCAACTGTTTTTCTGTTTTCCCCCTTCAGAAGAATGATTTCCTTGATAAAAAATGCATCTGCTTTTTTCAGTTTACCAAGCTCGATATAGTCCTTATAGAGCCGATCAACATCTTTCGGGTCAATGGTGACCTTCTGATACACCTCCTTGCCGGTGATCCCCTGCAGCAGCCTTCTACGCTCAATCTGGATGCGTAATTGTTTTTCTGTAATTCTTATATTATCCAGATATTTCTGATATTCCTTATCTGTAGGGTAGAGCTTTTTTGTTTCATCGATAACCTTATCGATTTTCTCCGGGGCAACGGTAATCTTCTGTTGAATAGCTTCGCGAACCGCAAGTTCTTCAAATATCAGGCGGTCGAGAGCCCTTTTCTGTATTTCTTTGTTGATCTCAGGGGTTAATCTTTCTACATCGGCATAGAAGGCAGAAGCGACCCTGTTCATCATGCGTACCAGATCGTACGTGGAAATATCAGCCCCTTCAACATTTGCAACAATATCATTTTTTGATTTTGCAGCTGCTTTTCGCATATCGGCAGTAGTTTGATCAGTCAGTTTTTTTTCAGCAACAGTGGTTGGAGCGGGCATTTCGTTTTTCCCTGTCGAGGCCGGGGCAGGAGAGATAAAAAGGCAGGTGCTTACTAACAGGGAGGCGATGGTCTCTTTTCGTTTCATTGGCAATCCTTTTAGTTAAAAGATTTGGATGGTTTCGTTCTTAAAGGTAAACTTTCGTCCTCTTTTGCAGGAGGTGTTTTTCATGTCTTACTGGATTGAAAGTAGAAAGTATAAAGTGTTAACCAGTTGCATCATTGTGGTGGTATAAAAAAATGCTCATTGTAACCGTTTTGCCGGCCGGTAATGATATTGAAATTTTAACACTTAATACTTTATACTGAAACAAAAAAGAGCAGGTGAGTTTCCTCACCTGCTCTTCTGCATCAGAGTTTAGAACAACTCAGATTAGTTAAAGTTTATAACGTTGTTGGTTTAAGGTCGGTATCGTCTGCAAATGTATATTTAAAAGAAGCATCGACAGTTGATGGATCGTTATCACCTACAGAAATCGTGACAATGATTTCATGCGTACCGGCAGTAGAATAGACGTAATCAACACCTGTTCCTACCAGATCAGCAATATCAGCACTTTCAGTAACCTGTGTGTCAGTATAATGTCCAACAACACCGGTCCAAGATACTCTGACTTCCTCTGTATTAGAAGGAATCGGATCAAGCCGCAGGTTAACGGAACTTCCAGTCACAGTAGTTGTAAAATCAACAGTTGGAGCTGTAGGACCTTCAACCTCAAAGCCTGTTACATCAACAGTGACACTGTCAGTTGTAGCTCCCTGATCACACGTAACATCAAGAGTTACGGGATTCGTCCCGGCAACAGCCCAGGTAGCAACACAGTCAACAGGGTTTCCTATTGTACAGTCTTCTGAACTTGGAACAGTACCAGCAAAACTCCAGGTATAAGTAGCACTACCCTGAGTAACCGCACCCGTTGCTGTATTTACATGATAACAGTCTGATTTCGAAGCATCCAGATTGACAGTAAAGTTCATCACAGGATCACCGGCACCATTAGGAGCAGAATGCCTGGCAACGATATTGGCCCTGGCCTTATCAGCAGCAACAGCACCAACTCCAGTCACATGACAAAATGTGGCACAGGTGACGTATCCACTTGTGGAATGTGGAGTGGGGGTGAACAGATCATCGGAGTCTGGAGTATGATCACTTCCTGCTCCGGCATAACTGCTGCCGACAAAGGTGTCCGAAGCCACAGCATAGCTATCAGCATGGCTGGATGAATCATGGTTTGTGCCGTCAAAATGGCAATCAGAACAATTCATGCCCTGGCCGGTCACATGTTCAGTATGAATAACTTCTCTGTATTTGCCTTGACCGTTTTGATAACCTTGACCGTTCAGATAAGTAACCCACGCAGTACTAGTGGTGTAGGAATTCATATCAGTACCAACAATTGTTCCATCGTAGGTACCTGTAACAAAATTCGCTTCCCACAGTCCTTCAGAACGATCCATTGCCCGCATGGTATTGGTTGCACCATAGACAGCTTTAATGGCAAGGCTGCGACCTTTTTGCCCCTTGGCCCAGATAGTAGGATGAAAATCAGTGAATTGAAAATCAGCCTTTATTTTTCCAAGAGCATATATCGTCCACGTGCCTGCCGATGTTGTGCCAGGGTGTTCACAGGCATCGCCAGTAACTGGAACGGCAGTACCTAATCTTACAGCAGCTTCTGCTGGAGTTTCAGGTGGGGCTGGACGAGCATCAGGACCGTAATAGCTGCTACAGATAGGTACTGTAACATTACGACCTGAATAGTTGTCCGTATTGACCTTGGTAAATGGTACTACATGGCTCCATTTTGGTTTCTTACCACCAATTGCCGTATCATCAGTATTACCTGAATTGTTGTTCCAGGATATAGTGAGATCACGAGGTTTCAGTGCATAAGAACCATTGTAAAAACCCTTGTCAGCACCATGGCAGTCACTACATCCGCCAGCACCCCAGGCATTCTCTTTGGGAGAGGTACCATGGTTTGCCTTAAAGAAAACGCCCATAAAAGAGAGTTTCAATTTTGGTGCTCTAACTGAGGGGTCAAAGACACCGGGGCCACCTGGGAAGTCAGTGGACAGATACGTTGTGAGCGCACTTTTTTGAGCACTGATCTCACTATGGGTTATGACTCCATCATGGGTCAGCACCTCAAGACCTGCCTCCGCCATAGCATTACGAACATGGGATGGATTAACTGCATCCATAGCACCATTTTGGCCATCAGCGTTTATATCAACGTATGGAAGTGCACTTGAGTTGCCAACAGCGAAGAGGTCATCCTTGTCTCGCCAGAACATGGTGAGCAAAGCATGTCTTGAACCTATTTTGTTCCCCTGCCAGGCAACAGTCATATTGTCTTCCATGGTTCGCTCTACGTAGAGGTTCTCATGGTCAGTTAAACGACCTTCCAAGTCAGCTCCGGTGGAGTCTACAAGTGCACCACCGGTACCCCATTCGTACAGGGATTCGTTAGCCCCACCATTAGTATCCGGGCCGTGCCCCATTTTTTTGGTGTGACAGGCAGCACAGGTCATAAGATCAAGGTGGCTGCCATCGGCAGTGCCATCCATTTTGCCCATACCCTTGGTTTGAATAAGGATGGCGGTCAGCCCTTTTGCTTCGTGTGCGTCAGTTGGATCTACAGCACCGCCGTAACCCTGATAACTTTTACCTTCAGACACCAGGTGACATCCTCTACAAGTCCTGACATTGTTGTCGTTGGCATTCCACAGGGAGCTGAAAGGTGCTGCACCCTTGGTTGGATCATGGCCGAGCATTGCTGCTTCTGCACCTGATTTACCGTTACCAGTCCAGAGTGGGCTGTCACCGGTACCAGCAGAAGTGTTATTAGGATCCATCTCCACACCGTCATCTCTGGTATGACATCCCATACAGCCGAGACTGGCATGAGCTTCAGTGTCGGGACTCATATTTGCCGTCCAGGAGGCGCCACGTTTCTTCCAGTCAACCTTATGCAGATCGAAGTGACAGGCAGAACAGTTGGCATTTGGAGGAGTGCTTTCGATGGCGTTAAGAGCCAGTGCGGTAAGTGTGGCATTTCCGGAACCATCACTTTCTACCATAGTGGTGTCATAAGTTACCACTTTACCGTAACCTGAACCACCAGAGGAACCAAGCGTGACATTGTCAGCAGAACCAAGCCCGGCACCTGCAACACGGGAAGCATCAAAGTTACCTTTACGAATCGCTTCCTTTCTTTCTTCCCAGGAGTAGCCATCCATATGACACATCAGGCAATCCATTTCCAGGACACCGGTATCAGCATAATCTTGCTGTAGTACTTCGCCTGTGATAGTATCATTATTCTCATCGTACTGGTCGATGAAATAGTTAAAGGTATTAATTGGAAAATCACCATTACCTACTATTGTCGTAGTCTGGTCCGTACGAAGCTCGACCCTGACTCCGGGGTCAAGTACTGTACCCTGGGCTACAGGGACATACTCCATGGCCCCGCCACCAACATGACACTCGGCACAATCACGCATCTGCGCAGCCATGGTGTTGTCTGCTTTTTTAAGAAAGTCAGCTGTGTCGGTGTAAGTAGCCAAAGTCGAAAAATCAACCGGTTTTTGAGCAAGTGGTTTGACCTGACTCTTGTTCGCTACTTGGGTATAAGTGCCTTTTAAGTTTCCTTCCGCAACATTATTGTTGGTATCAACGATACATTCATGACCGTCTGCATCACAGGTTCCTTTGGTTCCGTCATCATCAAAATCCCAGTAATATTTACCAAGATTAGATGAACTTCCTGTTAATGTACCATTTGCAAAAACACGCGCCAACTGACGCGCAGACGGAGGTCACCATTTTCCCACGTGGCCAAATGACTGCACCCATGGTTTGCCTTTGAAGGCACCGGAGTTCACATTCCCATACTTCCAGGCATTCCAGCCGAGAAACTGATTTGCACCGAGCTGGGCATGAAAAGAATGGCGTTCAATTTTATTATAGTCGTGACAGGCACCGCAGGTCTCTTTTGCACTGTAGGCGACCTTGTCGGCAGAACCACCGGCTGTCACATGGTTCCCGGCCGCATCAAGCAGCGGGATAGGCACATTGTGCAGCGCAAAGGCTGAACTGCCCATTAATAAGACTGCTGTCGTCACAAGTGACCCGACTATGCAGCTTTTATAGTTTTTCTTCATATTGTCCCTCCTGGAGAACTATACGTTTTGCTTATCTTCGCGGGTGTTCGGGGCGATTGGGGGGAACCGCTGTTGAGCAGATCGCAAAAACTGTATGAGCAATCACTGTCCTATTTATATTTGGTGATATTGCTCGAACGTAAAAATACGTTACCCAGTTTTGCAAATGCCAGGCCATTTGTGAAAAATGAGTATTATTTGTGGCAGGTTTTTTATTGATGGGAATTATAGTTTGAAAAAACAATATGTTGTGTGGGCAGTTGGCGTGTCTGATTTGTCTTTTGGCAGGGTGAGGAAGGGGAGGTTTATGGAGAAAATTAGGAGAAATTGGGGGATTCACCCCAATTTGGAGGATATTAGGGTGAATTGACCAATTGCGGGTATGGGGTGTTAGGACTGATTGTTTTGTCGTTTTATACCCGTACCGCAGTTCTTTACATATTTTTATGGGCGGGAAGGTGTGCTGGCAGGTCGGAAACTTCTTAGTATCGCTGGATAAGTGCCTTAGTGGTACTACTACATCTTTGTTTTTAAAATATTCTCACGGCTCCTTGTTTTTTTATGACCGTTCTTATAGAATCAGGCACAAAAAAAACGGTATAAATGTGGAAAATATTAACGACGTCTTGCATTAAGCAGTACATTCAATAACCACCTCAACAGTAGTTCCTTTACCTGCAGCCGAATCAATGGCTAAAACACCGTGAATGGATTCGACTCTTTCAGCCATGCCTATAAGGCCCCATCCCGGCCGGGTAAGCTCTATGGTATCATTCTCAAAGCCTTTACCCTTATCGCTGACACGCAGGGAGACAATTTGCTTCGAGCTGAAATCAAGCTCAACGAGTGCCTTGTCCGTTTCTGCATGACGAATGACATTGGTCAGAGCCTCCTGCACGACACGAAAGATAATGGTCTCGACAAAGGGATCCAGGCGCTTGACGGAACCAATAGTGTTGAACGTTACCCGTACTCCCGTACCACGCTGGCCTTCATCGGTCAAATGGCGTAATGCCGCAACCAATCCGAGGTCATCAAGCTGAGCCGGACGCAGATCGTGTACAAGTCGATACAGATCCTGATTCATTTGTCGGCAAAGCCCCTGTAATCTATCTACCACGTCTGCTACTTCATCATTTCCTTCAAGCATCTTCCCAAGGGTGCAAAAGTTCAGGGAGGCAGCAGTGAGGGTCTGGGCTGTTTCGTCGTGGAGCTCTCTTGCGATACGGGCACGTTCCTCTTCTTGGGCCAGCACAACATGACGCAGATATTCGATACGGAGGCGTTCCCGTTTGACCAGTTCATGTTTAACCTGCTCTTGTGCATGATTGCGTGCTTCCTGGGCTGTTTCCAGTTCTTTTTGTCTTTTTTGACATTGCCCAATCGACGCAGTCAATTCTTTGTTTTTCAGTTCCAGTTCGACGGATTTGCGACAGAGGTCGGACTCGGCTGCAATGCGTTTATTGAAGGAATTGTTGGCCTTGCGACAACTGAGAATTACAGAACTGAAAAGGATAAGAACTATGGGAGATACGGTTAAATAGAATAGACGAATAAGTGTTTCCAGTTCTCTTCTGTCCTCTGTAACATCATGATATATTTCAAAACCTCCAATGAAAATCTGGTCACGCATGATGGGGACATAGGTTTCAACGGTATCGCAGCTTGAGATGTCCCCTTCCAGATCCCGTGTACCCTTTTTGATAAATTTGGCATAGGTTTCATTGTTTATATGTTCCCTCTCTCTGGAGAGGGAGCGTATGCTTTTCCCTAATTCGGAGGTTTTTGTTGAAAAGAGGATTTCACCATCAGGAAGTATGATTCGTGCCTTTAACAGCTTGAAATCACGGCAGGTACCGATCAGCCGCTTTAAAATAACCGGGGTCAGCACATCCCTGGTCAGCTTTTGTCTCTTGTCGGGGATAAGTTTTGACTCCATATGTTCAGCAAGATCGACAGCCTCTTCTTCTTTAAGGGTTGAGATAAAGTCAACCAGAGAAGGGGAGACAAAGAAAACCATGTAAAGCGGCAGGCTCAGGATAGCAAGCAGAGAGATCATTACAAGACCTCGAAATATTGTAAAGGGTCTGATTCCGCATTTTGTTAACATATTATTTGTCATGGCGGTGAGTTACTGCATCTCGATTAATCCGGTTCGAATGGCAAACTTAACAAGTTCCGTAATGGAATGGAGGTTGAGTTTTTTCATGATACGTTCACGATGTCTGGAGATGGTATTGGGGCTTAACTCCAGATGTTTGGCAATGGCCGGGCTTGTCAGGCCATCGGCGATAAGTTCAAGAACCTCTCTTTCTCTGGTGCTGAGCATATCCAGCTCGTCGGCGTGAATTGGAAGCGGAGTTGTGCCCTTCTGTAAGCGCATAATTCGCTGGTAATCATCAAGAAGCCAGCGTGCCAGTGCGGGCTGCAGGTATACGTGCCCTTCTGCCACAGAACGAATGGCTGTAATCAGTTCTTCGCTGGCGGCCTGTTTGGTTATATATCCTTTCGCACCAGCTGCCAGCATTTCAAAGAAATACTCTTTATCTTCATGGGCTGTAAGGGCAAGAACAAGGCAGTCAGGATATTTTCTGCTGATTATGCGGGTGGCTTCAAGACCATTCATTACAGGCATGGTCAGATCCATCAGGATCACTTTTGCCCTGCTTTCCCGTAACGTTTCAATGGCTTCGAGACCGTCGGTCGCTTCTGCAATGACTTCCATGTCAGATTCGGTACCTATAAGTTCCCGAAGCCCGGTGCGGACAACATCGTGGTCATCCACCAGCATTATTTGGATTTGTTTCATTATATATTCACTGTAATGGCTGCATTCTCACGAAGATCGGTTGAGTATTTTTGCTGATTCAGGTCGAGTTGTCTTTGGGTGAGGTAACTGGTGATTTTCTTTTCTACCTCCTCAAAAGGCGTAATGCCGGCTGCTTTCTTTTCTGTAACTTTGATGATATGATACCCGAATCGTGTTTTTATCGGTTCACTGATTTCGCCGGGAGTGAGACTGAATGCCGCCTCTGCAAAGGGTTTTACCATCTGTCCTCTGCCGAAGAAGCCAAGGTCGCCTCCCTGTTTACTGCTGGCTCCCTGAGAATTTTTTTGGGCAAGTTCAGCAAAGTCCTCGCCGTTAATCGTCCTTTTCCTGATGTCTTCTATGGTCGTTAGAGCCTGTTTTGTTGTGGCGTCATCGCTGTCTGCTTCCACTTTAATCAAAATATGGCTGGCCCGAACCTGCTCCGGGGCTTTGAACCTTTCAATATTACTATCGTAAAAAGCCCTGCTTTCCTCCGGAGTAACAGCAATATTTCTTTTCAACTCCTGCAATAACTCCTGTTGCAGTTGTTGTAAAATTAGCTGTTTACCAATTTGTTCCTGAATGATATTGACAGTAATGTTATTCTGGGTCAGGTAGTTAATGAATTCCATTTCTGTTTTGAATTGATTTCTGAAGCCTCGCATCTGTACATCTACAGCTGTGGCATCTGCGGTTATGCTGCGTTTCTCCGCATCCTGAAGCATTAGTTCTATACTTATAAGTCTTTCTATCACTTTTTTCTCAATATCAATGCCTTCAGAAGCAGTGTTTCCAATTGAAGAAAATTGTTGTTTTGCAGCTGTAAGGGCATTGTTAAAATAGGCTCGACTTATTTTTCGGTTGTTAACAATGGCTGCTGCAGTATCGGCAGTTGCTGCGTCTATGCGGTCTGATTGAGTTTGAGCTGTTTCTTCAGGAGATTCTTGCATCTGTGTGGCTGGGGGAGGAGCAGTCTCTTCAGGAGATGCTGTTTTGTTAAAT